>Ga0187859_10000216_pt1 | contig 40985 bp, 46 predicted proteins | sample June2016WEW_10_1_2_FD_133019 | JGI IMG/M metagenome (GOLD analysis project Ga0187859, IMG submission 133019) | Peatland microbial communities from SPRUCE experiment site at the Marcell Experimental Forest, Minnesota, USA - June2016WEW_10_10 | ecosystem: Environmental > Terrestrial > Soil >...
AAGATGTCGTCTCAAGATAGCTACCTTTTCTTCTGCAGTGAAATGCTTCCGTTCTTTCCTCATATGTTCGCTCCGTTATCTTAACGGACGAACGCTTTCTCCATTTCCAACTGAGGCAGGACAATGCGTCCAGTCTTTAGCTCTCCATTTGTAGAATTCTTTGTATGAACGGAACACGTGCAGCTTCAGATGCTTGTCTGTGTAGTGAATGAGAGGATAACGGCCCGTCACTTTCTTGAGCCACTCATGGCATGCTATTTGGGAAGCGGAAAGTATGTCTCCGCCTCGCTTATCCTCAATCGCTACGCCGTTAGTGATCCGATCCGGCCAACCGCCCAGAATCGTGCCTGCTGCGAGTGCTGCTAAAACGGCAGGCTTGTTAGAACGCAACTTCATTTTGCCCCCTTCTTGCTCAAGTACTCGTCGATAGCGGCGCGGATGAGCGCTGCCATCGGAGCCATCGTTTTCTTGCTGAGCGCTTCGAGTTTCTGAAGCTGTTCGGTAGTGAGAAAGACGTTCGTTCTTTTCATGTGTGTAGACTAACACACACCTACACACCTATCTCATTGCCCGGTGGTACTACGCGGGGGAGCACTGTGGTGCTATGCTCTGCCCTTGGCAATGACCTTATGCGCCGTGTATCCTTCTCGGCGATGCGAAAATCGGAGGCGCCGAAGCCACTATGTTCTGCCCTAAGTGTGGAAGCGAATCTTCTGATGACTCTCAGTTCTGCCGAAAGTGTGGGAGTGCGTTAGCAGCAACTGTACCCAGTAGTGCGGCTGTTGCTGCTGCCCCTGTTTCAGAAAAAACGAGGGCTGTGCGCCCAGCGTTCGTTCTCACTTTGCTGCTCATGTTTGCTGTGTTTGGCTGGTACATTGACCACAACACGACAGGACCTCGAATAAAAACTCCATCGATGCCCGCAGATGTGGTGAGCGGAATCGTAGCGCCTCAGCTACACACAGTAAACATCGGCAAGGGCGCGTTGAGCGTGGCAGCCATGCACTTCACTTATTACACGCTCTCTGTTCCTCCGGGCGGTCACGATGTGAAAGTGCAGGGTAATTTCACAGCTACTGGTGGGGTGGGTAATGACATCGAGTGCTTCCTGCTGAATGAGGAGCAATTTACGAACTGGAAAAATCGTCACGCAACACCAACTTTTTACAACAGTGGGAAAGTTACGGTCGCTGACATTCAGGCGAGTCTCCCGGATGGTCCGGGCACTTATTATCTGGTCTTCAACAACAATTTCTCACTGCTCACGGCGAAAGCTGTGGAATTCAACGGGACGATGGTCTACTACCAATAGAGATCATCCCGCTCACCGCTTTCTCTTCTTTTTGGTGGCTGCCGTGCGCTTTGGTGAGCGCTTCTTCTTTTTGCGTTCCGGAGCCTTGCTGCCCGGAAATTTTTCCCGAAGTAACCCCATAAGTCCAATTCCCAATCCCGTTCCTAATCCTTCGAGTAGTGGCTTCGCCATCGCGACAATCAAGTGCAAGTCGTAATAGGTGGGGTGAGCCGGATTTCGCATACGGTGCGAACGGTGAATGCTTTTCACAGGCCAGTGCTTAGCCAGTTCTCGCTGCAATTCGGGCAATGAACTGTCAATCGTGCGAAGATCATTTGACGCGCGAGGGATCCAAACGGAGACTACAAGCTCGTTCGGGTTATAGACGGCAGGCCCAATGTCTAGCTTTCTTACGTCAGGCATCTCTTCACTCCTTTGACAACAGGAATTGTATCGGAGAAGGCAGCGCATGGTGACTGCGGTAACCTAGCGGCTTCAGCGCTGCTCTCGTATCGTGGCTGCTGGAGGGATCACCGATGGCGAAGCGACAGTACTCAATCTTGGAACAAGTCCGCGCATACCAACGGCGTGGCAAGAGAGAGACGGAAGAGCAGTGGCGCGACAGGATCGTTCATATGCGCGATCACCTTATGGCGCAAGTTGCGAAATTAGAGAAGATTGCCGATCTGGATTCGCTGGTGTTCCCACGAGCAGCGACGAAGGAAGAGATAGACCAGTGGCACAATCTTTATGCTTCCTGCTTGAGGTTCATCGAGGAACGGCATCGCGCCGGAGACTCAGAGTCGATGACCTTGTTCGCCTTCTCGACCGCTCTGCACGACTACGCGAAGACGGAACTCGCCGAGAAGATCGACAATGCGCGCGAAGAGGCTGAAAGAGTGAAGAGCGCTGCCGCAGGGAAGTGATATTCTGGTGGCCCCGGCGTGAGTCGAACACGCGACCTCTCGGTTAGGAACCGACTGCTCTATCCATCTGAGCTACGGGGCCATCTGATTTCCACGTTAGCACGCGCCCGTAATCTTGTGCATAGTCTGTGCATAAAATGCGTCGGAAATCGAGCATAAGCTCACAAACAAGCACAATTAACAACATCCTAAACTGTTGAAAACAGACGACAGCAAACCACTACTTGCAATTTAGGAAACCGCTGCTCTATCCAACTGAGCTACGGGGCCGCTGTGAGTTAACCCATTATCGCACGCCAAACTCAAGCGAATATCCGCTCCCGTGGCGGCCCAGGAACTTGAATGACCGCCTTCTGGTTGCACACCGTAGCCCGCCCCATCCGCGTTTGCCCCATACGCTACAAATGATTTACCCTCGCCGCAGTCATAATGAATCCAATTAGTGCCGCACCGAACACCGTGACCGACCACTTTTCCCACGCCATGCGCCGGGAGATTTACGAACAGCCCCAGGCTATCGCCAAAACCGTAGACCAGCATCTGAAAGACGACATCCTCTTCCCCGGGGCATTGCACTCGATTGAGAGCGCGCTGCTTACCTTCGAGAAGTTGATCATCGCTGCCAGCGGATCCAGTCGCCACGCCGGACTCGCCGGCGAAATCATGATCGAAGATCTTTCCGGCGTTGCCGTCGATGTGGAATACGCCAGCGAGTACTGCTATCGCTCCACGCATGCTGCGGTCGATCCGATCGTGATGGTCATCACGCAATCCGGCGAAACGGCCGACACCATCGCCGCGCAGCGCGAGGCGCTCACCCGCGGAGTTAAGACCATCGCCGTCTCCAACGTGGCCGAGGCCACCATTCCGCGTGAAGCCAGCGCCGCTTTGATTACCGGAGCTGGCCCCGAGCTTGCCGTTCCCGCCACCAAGAGTTTCACCACGCAAGTAACCGTTCTTTATCTCATGGCCTTGTTTCTTGCGCGCAAGCGCGGCCGCATGACCTCCGAGGTCACGCGCTCTTATTTGCAGCGCCTCCTGCAGCTGCCCGAAGCGATTGATCGCAATCTCCGCGGCTGGGACGATCTCGCCGACAAATTCGGCGACCACCACTTTCAGGCGGAAAAATTCCTATACCTCGGCCGCGGCGTTCACTACGCCATTGCTCGCGAGGGCGCGCTCAAACTCAAGGAAACTTCCTACGCTCATGCCGAAGGCTATCCCGCCGGTGAGCTGAAGCACGGTCCCAATGCGCTGGTCGATGAAAAGCTTCCCGTCGTTGTGCTGGCCACTTGCGACCATAACGATCCCGATTCCGTCTTACGTTATCGCCGGACTCTCGACGTGATGAAGGAAGTTCGATCGCGGCATGGCCGCCTGGTGACGGTGGCCACAGAGGGTGATCGCGAAATCACCAGCATCGCCGATGATGTCTTCTTCGTCCCCGCTGCTCCCGAATTGCTGCTACCCATCGTTGAAGTGATTCCCCTGCAACTCTTCGCCTACCACGTGGCGACGAAAAAAGGCTACAACGTAGACCACCCGCGAAACCTGGTAAAGGCGGTGGTCACCGAATAAACAACTTCTTCACCACAGAGCCACAGAGAATACAGAACGCAACAACTGAGGAAACTAGACCCCAAAAACTTTTCTCTGAGTCTCTGTGCCTCTGTGGTGCTTTTGGATTTCCGTCCTAATCGAACCCCATGCCCAACGCCCATCCACCACACGTCGATCTCCAGGCCATCGCAAAAGAAGTCATGCAACAACACGGGTTTGATCCCGACTTCTCTCCCGCCATTCAACAGCAACTTTCAGATCTGCGCGCCCATCCTCCGCAAATTGCCGCTGGAAAAGATATCCGCGACCTGCGAAACCTTCTCTGGTCGTCCATCGACAACGACACTTCCCGCGATCTCGATCAGATCGAAGCTGCAGAGCGCCAGACGAATGGCGACGTCAGAGTGTTCGTCGGCATCGCTGACGTCGACGCCTTCGTCCCCAAACTCACTGCCATCGATCAGCACGCTACGAGAGAAACGACGACGGTCTACGCTGGAGTACGCAACTTCCCTATGCTTCCTGAGGAGCTTTCCACGGGCAAGACTTCGCTGCTGGAAAATCAGGACTGCCTTAGCGTAGTCGTCGAATTCGTGGTCGACTCCGGCGGCCACGTCACTTCCAGCAACGTCTATCGCGCTCTGGTTCGAAACCACGCACAACTCCAGTACAACTCCGTGGGAGCGTGGCTGGGGGCAGCGGCGCCGGCGCCAGCCAAAGTCGCCGCCTCCGCAGATCTGCAGGCTCAACTTCACCTGCAAGATGAAGTTGCGCAGAGGTTGAAAACCCACCGCTTTGAAAACGGAGCCCTTACGCTCCAGACCGACGAACTCCAACCCCTGCTCTTCAATGGCCAGGTAGTCGACATGGTAAAACAGCAGAAAAATCACGCGACCGAGCTGATCGAAGATTTCATGATCGCCGCCAACGGCGTGGTCGCGCGCATGCTCGAGAAAGTTTCCTCTCTGCGCCGCATCGTGAAGCAGCCCGAGCGCTGGGACCGCATTGTTCAACTCGCGGCAACGCACGGCGAGAAACTTCCGCCCGATCCAGATTCCAAAGCCCTTAACGATTTTCTGTTGAAGCGCAAAGCCGCCGACCCTGACCATTTCGCCGAGCTCTCGCTTGCTGTCATCAAACTGATTGGCCCCGGAGAGTATGTCCTGGAGCGCCCTGGCGATCCCTCGCCAGGCCATTTCGGCCTCGCAGTGCAGGATTACACTCACTCAACCGCCCCTAACCGCCGCTTTCCAGACATCGTGACTCAGCGCCTGATCAAAGCCATGCTTGCGGGCCAAGCCAACCCTTACTCGGATGACGAGCTCACCGCCATAGCCGCTAACTGTACCGAGAAAGAAAATGCTGCTCGCAAAGTCGAGCGCGAAATGTCAAAGCGCCTCGCTGCCGTCGCCATGCAAAACCGGATCGGTGCGATCTTCGACGCCATTGTCACCGGCGTGACGCCGAATGGAACTTTTGTCCGCGCCCTGCAGCCGCATGTCGAAGGATTATTGGCGCAAGGCGCTCAAGGCCTCGATGTCGGAGACCAGCTTCGCGTCAAACTGATTCGAACCGACGTCCAACACGGCTTCATTGATTTCGCCAAGGCGTAGCCTGCCAGTCGCGCGCCAGGGCATCACGCAAGCCAATACCCCCGAGAAATTCCGCACGTTATCCTTAGGCAAGCAGTTGTGCGGAGAAAAGGCGGGATCTCGTTTGCTGGAATGGCGCAACTTGGTTTACGGCCTAATGATTGTTCTTGTGCCCAGCTCCCTCATGGCGCAGGACAATGGCCGTGCCCTGCTCCATAACAACGGGGGAACCTGGCTGAACGAGAGTCTAGCGCCTCCATCCACCGCGATTTTTCCCGACTCCCTCCTCCAAACGCAAAAAGGCTACAGCGCCAGAATCGATGCGGAAGGATCCACCGTCCTGGTAGCTCCCGAAACCGTGGTGCAATTCCAAGGTCTGGAACTTGCACTTGATCATGGCCACCTGCAGCTCGATACCGCGCGCGAAATGAAAGTGTTGATCGGTTGCGTCACCGTAACTCCCATAACGTACGACCGCACCCAATTCGATGTGACCGACATCGATGGAAAAGTCAAAGTGGTGGCGTACAAGAACGACGTCAAGATCGAATTACATGGGTCAGCCCTGCGAAAAACAAAAGGCGAATCCTCCAGCACAATCGTGCGGGAAGGCGAGCAAGCCACTCGGAGCGAACATTGCGGAGTACCAGTCAGACCTGCTCAGGGAACGAGCGCTGGCGGAGCCTTCCTGGATAGCGCTTGGGCGAAGGATATCGGGATAGGGATTGTCGCCGGGGGCGTTGCATGCGTTCTCTTATGCTTCAGCGATGATCCCATCAGCCCTTCAAAACCTAACTAGGTACCCTCCTTTTTGTTGATTACCCAGCCAGAGATAGCCCTTCCGCTTCACTTCCCCCCCGCGCTGGACTCCGAGTTAGCTGCAGCAACTCCAGCCCCCAGGCGTCCTGCACGCAAAAGATAAAGCATGTAAAAAACAATGACCAGATTGCCCGCGAATACGGCGGATCGGAGGAGAGTAACGCCCCGTAAGAGTTCATGAATTTCGAGGGGTATCAGCAGAGTTCCGGAGCCGAAGGCAAACCATTCCGCCCACCTGCGTTGCTTCCACAGTCCGTAGGCTTCGGCAAAGCGAAGAGCGGAATAAGCGAAGGCGAGCCGCGCCGCCGCCCATAAGCGCGCGTCAGTCAGATCGTCCGCAAAATCGAGAAAAAGCTGTGCCGAGTGCCGGTCGGTACTGATGTGCAGAAGCGCGAGTAGGCTTTCGGCGATCACCCACGCGTCCTTGTGCACCAGCAGGATCGCGCTCATTCCGATCAGCAAAACAAAAATGCCTTTGGTGAATTCGAAGGAAGCAACTAACCGCAGGAGACGCCGCTGTGCGGGACGGAGACCGGTTTTCGTTGCAGGCGAGGACATGCCGCTAACAATTCTCAGAGTACCACGGAGCGCTCGCTCTTTCTGTCCTTACCTCGGTAACTGGAGTGGATCGCTCTCTGATGACAAGATCGTGGAGTGGCAAAGGAAGGCATCATGAGAAAGTTTGCAATTCTGCTGATAATCCCGGCGCTCGCTTCTCCGCTGGCACGCGCACAATCCTCCGCGATCCCAGCTCCGCAGACCGCACGGCAAGCGCTGATGGAGATGTTCTCTCTCAAAAGCCAGGGAACATTCGTGAAGCACTTGCCGGTCGCCACTCTCACGGCCCTGGAAAAGTCAGGCGCTCTGCAGACTCTGCAGCAATACTCCATGCTGACAACTCAATTCCACTCGAACGGAAATCAGCTCGAAACTTTTGAAACCGGAGCTGTCTTGCTCACTTCGGTCGATCCGAAAACCAGCCAGAAAGTTGAGGTCATTGTCGAAAGTGACTCTCAGCAAGGGGACGATGACAACATCGTACTCACGTTTCGAACCTACAAGGACAAGCAGCTCCAGAGGACTCCCTTCATGCCTCGCATTACCTTTGCCATGAAAATGGAATCTGGCGTCTGGAAGCTCAACGAGATTCTCGTCAGCATCCGCTTGCCGCTCGCCGATCCTGACTTCCTCAAAAGCATTACCGACGGAATCAAGTCACGAACTGCTACGCCCGCGATGCAGCCACAGATCAAGCTAACCCAGAGCCCGTCCATCCCGACTCAAGCAATCCAAGGCCAGCCCATCCAGAACCAACCCGTCCAATGGCAACCAGGGACGCAGAACCACGGCTTTGACAGCTCGATACAAACGGCGATGCGCTCCATCCTGACCGCCGAGATCGCCTACAGCACCACCTACCGCGCGGTTGGCTACACTTGCACTCTTTCTGATCTCGATGGATTCGGAGGCGGCGAGCCGAATGAACATCAAGCCATGCTGATCCCCAGCGGCCTGGCCAGCGGAAAAAGATTCGGCTACGTATTTACGCTCTCGGGATGCACGGGGAGACCGGCAACTGGTTTCCAGCTTGCGGCTACGCCTGGAGGAAATACCTTTGGACGGCGTGCCTTCTGCGCCGATCAATCAGGAGCAATCCGCTACTCGGTCGATGGCAATCCTGCCACCTGCCTCGCCAACGGCACTCCCGTCAAGTAACTTTCTCAGCGTCTGCTCGAACGCACCGCAGCGCGTAGCTCATTCACGATCTCGCGGGACGCCCGAATGGCCGCGGCGTGCTGATTCACGTTGAACGAGATCGCCCCCACACGTGCGTGTCCGCCGCCGCCGTAACGCTCGCAAATTTTCGCCAGGTTGACCACCGGCTCTTCCGGCGCCCACGGATTCGATCCCACCGACACTTTCACGCGAAAACTGCTCTTGCTGAGTCCCACGCTATAAATAGACTCCGGATGCAGGTAGTAAGGAACGAATTTGTTGTAGCCCTCCAGTTCCTGGTCGGTGATATCGAAAAAGATCGTGCCATCGGTGCACTCGGCGCGCTGCCTCAGGATTTCAATGGAGATTTCGTGGCGCTTGAGCAACGGCGGCAAAAGCGGAGCCACAAACGGCTCTTCCAGAATGGCCGCCAGCGGCTTCGATGCGAGCAGAGGAATCAGGTGGGGAACGAATCCTTGATCCGGCGCCGATTCGATGACCATGGTCAACTTCATCGCCGGCTCTTGCATCTCAACCGCGGTTTTGGCGTCGGAATAAAGAGCACCGTCAATCACATCCGTCCAATGGACGAGGTCTGCTACCGGCGCGGGATCGAAGCCAAAACGCTGCTGTCCGATCATCGCAATAAAACTGGTGCAGGACTTGAAGGCCGGATCGTAGAATTTCCGGTTGCTATCGTCGCGTTCAAAATGCGCGGCGTCTGCCGCGGAAAGAAACGCGCTCTCGTGATGATCGAACCACCACGTGATCTTCGGTGAACTCGAATACTTGAAATCGACGATGGCATTTTCGTCGCCGTCAAAATCAGATTCGTCGAAGAGCGCTCCGGCGCGATGCAGCAGGCCGGAGAATTCGAAATCCACGTCGCTGCGGATGCGCTCGCGGTAGAAACGGGAAAAAAGAGCAGCTGAAGACGCCCCATCAAAACACTTGTTATGGTAGAAAACCTTGACTTTCAATCCGATCCCCAATTGCGCCAAAATTTCCGCCGCCCGCGCCACCCACAAAATGACGCAATTCAGCTGCGAAGTAAAAGCTAATAGGAATGACAGCTTAGAGGAGGAAAGTCAAGGCCGCAGCAGTGAAATCTTCACATGAGGCGAATTGTAAATTGTCAGATACGCCTATCCCGCCTGCTTCTCCGCGAGATCCCCGATCACCGGCAACTTATACATTTGACCCTGGTTCGCCTTGATCAGCAGAATAATCCAGACAATCAAACCACCCAGCCCGACCAGCGGCCACATCAAGACCGTGAAGAAGCCAAGTAACGGAAGATGTGCCACGATACGCAGCCCGAACCACAGAATCCACCAGGCCACGTTGAAAAACACGCATTGCCAGGCGTGAAACCGGACGAACCGGTTCCTGTTGTACGGCTCCAGGACGAGAAAGATAATCGCTGGGATAATGGTCACGTACGCCAGCATTCCGGCCACATTATCGGCGAGTCCCGAGGTCGTTTTCGTCTGAGCAACTGCCACCGAGCCTCGTCGGCCACAGGCTGCACACACCGTTGCGCCTTCGGCGATCTGCGCTCCACACATATTGCAAAACGCCATCGGAGACCCCCTTGAGTTCTTAACCTATGACCGCGCGAGCACGTCCGGACGACGTCGCGGCAAAGTACCAGAAAGCAGCTTGTGAAGCAATCAATAACTTGCTGATCTCAGCCTAGTCTGCGTCCGCTTGCTGTTCCGCAAAGTCGCCAATCACTGGCAAGTTGAAGCGCTCGCCCTGCAAGGCTTTTACCACCAATACCAGCCAGATCACGAAGAACCCGAGGCCCACCAACATCGAGACAAGCAGCATTAGCAACCGGCCAATCACGGGAATAAAGAAGAGCAAGAAGCCTGCGAGCCTGAGTGCCGCACCTATCACCGACAACGCCAGCCACAAGCCGATGGACTGGAAGGAATGAAACCGCACAAACCGGTTCTTGTTGTAGGGCTCGACGAGTAGAAAAACGATCGCTGGGATAAAGGTGCAGTAGGCCAACGCGCCAGCTACCACCTGCGGCAAAGCACCAACATTGCCTTGCACTCGTTCGACGGGGCGCATCGCTACACCACAGCCGGGACAAAACGCCGCGGTATCGGGCATGGATGCGGCGCACTTGGGGCAGGAGATAGACATAATTTTTAGAATAACCGGTAACCCCACACGTTACCAGACAGCCGTATCCAGGCGCGTCCCGTATTTCTACGCGTGCAGACTGAAAACTCCGATATAATTCGTCTTCCAAATTCAATGGACTTCGATCAGCTCATTACATTCTTGGAAGTTGCCCGCCAGCGCAGCTTCTCGCGCGCCGGTGAAAAAGTATTCCGCTCGCAATCGGCGGTCAGCGCCCAGATCCGCCAACTGGAGCAGGAATACGGCGACCGCCTCCTGGACCGCTCCGGCAAAACCGTCAAACTCACGCCGGCGGGTCAAATCTTCTACGAATACGCGTTGCGGCTCAAAAGCCTGCGGGACGAATCCCTCGTCGCGGTCGCCGATCACGGCCAGACTCCGCGTGGCACCTTGATGGTCGGCGCCAATGAAGCCACTTGCCTCTACGTTCTTCCCGAAGTCTTTGGGGAATACTGCCGCCACTATCCTGACGTGCAGATTAGCATCTACCGTAATTTCACCTACAAGATCGTCGAGAAGCTGGAGAATGGCTCTCTGGACGTGGGCGTACTCAGCCTGCCCGTCCAATCGCCCAGCCTGAAGCTCCAGCCCATTTTCCGCGACCGGTTGATGTTGATGGTGAGTCCCAAGAATCCGCTCGCGAAGTTGAAATCAGCACATATCAGCGAGGTGGTGAAGCACCCACTCCTTCTACCCAAGACCGGTCACACCCGCAGGCTGCTGGATAAGCTTTTCCGCGAGTACAATTCCGAACTGAAAGTCCGCATGGAGTTGCCGAGTATCGGGATGATCAAGAGCTTCGTCGCCGCCGATCTCGGCATCTCGCTCATCAGCGCATCGTTCGCGCGCGACGAAGTGGCCGCCGGGCGAGTCAAGCTGATTGAACTGGAAGGGGCGGAACTTTGGCGCGAATTAGGTCTCGCCTACCGGCGCGACCGCACTCTTTCCGTCGCCGCCAAAGCCTTCATCACGGTGTCACGGCAATTCGCCACTCATCCCAAGAAAACAGATACCTCGGCGCATAGCTAGGCTAGGAGCTAGGCAGCTTTAACGCTTCTGGATTTCACGCTCCGAACCACCGTCGCGGGAAGCTGCAGAACTCGAACTGTCGAATTCCTCTTGCTCTTGACGCGAACCGCAATGCCGTCGTCTTCCAGGAACGGCTCCGACACCACTTCGAAGTCCTCGCCATACAGCCGAATGCGTCCCGAGGTTGTGTAGCCGAGATGCTTCACGTGATCACACATTTCAGAAATAGAGGGGGATTCAACATTGCGAGTCATGATATCCAGATTATAGTCCCCGTGAGGCGATCTGGACACCGATCGCCAGAAATGGCGAAGCGCCGTTTGCCATCTGACTTCTACGGCAGTTGGTCCGATCGAGACCTTGATTTCGTCGGATTATGCTATATAGCACATTGTGGCTAGCGGTCAATCCCAAAAAAGCGTAGGGCCTAGGGACGCTTTTACCCTTTGATCCCGAAAGCACTCAATGTCTCCCACGCTTACTCCTTGAGTGGTCCCACTTCTGAAGCTGGGTGAGCTTTCTTATCCGGCCGAGTCGATTGTCCGAATAGCGAGTGGCGTTCGGTTAACCTATGCCCGCAGGGCTTCCATGTAATTCTCCGTCGGAAGCGAACGAGCCGCCGCGTGCTCTGCTCTTTGGAAATCGGCACTCTGTTAAAGCCGTTGCCCTCACGGGTTTCGAAGTTTTTCCTTTACACTAGCCTCCGAATACGCTATATAGCACAAGACATATGAAAAACCTCGCTCTTGGGATCAAGTCCGTGCCCGCGATGCCAATTGCCAGTCAGTTCTTAGCCCGATAGTCTGGAAATCGAACATGTCAGGAAATCACCGCAACGGAACCCCTGCCTACAAGCGCATCCAGAATGCGATCCGCGAGCGGATTGATGCGACGGAACTAAAGCCCGGGGACTCAGTCGCCTCCGAACGCGAACTAGCCAAGACCCACAAGGTCAGCTTGATGACTGCCCGCCACGCGCTCGCGGGGCTCGAGCGCGAAGGCGTTGTCGAAAGACGGCGCGGCGCTGGCACCTTCGTAGCTGCACCCAAAATTCACTTCAACAAGCTCATGAGCTACACGGAACATATGTCCAGCCGCGGACTGGCGCCGCGTTCCCGCGTGCTGGTGGCCAAGATCATCGAAGACGAGCAGGAAGTTGCCGCTCGTCTCAACTTGCCCGCAACCAGCCGAATGATCAAGATCGCCCGGCTGCGCCTCACCGATGAGGAGCCTTTTGCCCTCGAGACCTGCTATCTTCCCGCATCGGAATTTTCAGCGCTCGTGGCTGCTCCGTTGGGCAGGAGTTCCCTGTTCGGTGCCTTGGAGCATGACTACGGGGTGGAGTTGGCCTATGCCGACGAGGAGATCGACGCCACCCACGCAGATGCTCAGCTCGCCGAGATGCTGGCTCTTCCCAAGGGCTCGGCCCTTCTGCGGATCCGCCAGGTCATCTACTCCACCAAGGGCAAGGCCACCATTTACGGCGTGGGCTATTACCGTTCCGAGCGCCACACTCTGTTTATCCGGCGCTTCCGCTAGTCTGCCGTAGTATTCTCGCGGGGAATGAATTTGCTCATCATTTACATCGGTGAAAGGATCGCGCACCGTGCAGCAGAACGAAAAAGCCGGCTATAACTGTTTCCTACTGCTGGTTGCCGGCCTCGGCGGATTGCTCTACGGTGTGGATGTCGGCATCATCGCCGGAGCGCTTCCCTACCTCGAAGCCACTTCCGGCCTGAATGCAGGCCAGCTTTCCATTGTCGTTGCAGCCGTACTTCTCGGCAGCGTCATCTCCACTTTGTTTGCCGGCACACTCGCCGACTGGATGGGTCGCAAGCTTTTGATGACTCTCAGCGGTATCCTGTTCGTCGTCAGCATTCCCGTGATCGCGCTGGCACATGGCTATCAACCCCTCGTTCTCGGCCGCCTGCTGCAGGGCATCAGCGCCGGCCTCATCGGGGTAGTCGTCCCGCTCTATCTGGCGGAGTGCCTGGCAGCGACGAACCGCGGAAAAGGCACGGGCATCTTCCAATGGTTGTTGACCCTCGGCATTGTCGCCGCCGCTATCGTTGGAATGTTCTTCAGCATTCGCGTCGAAGAGGTCGCCAAGTTAGGCGATCCGGCGCGGCTCTTCGCCTTTAAAGACACTGCCTGGCGCAGCATCTTCTGGGTCTCGCTGCCGCCTGGCATCTTGTTCGTGATCGGCAGTCTCATGGTCGCGGAGTCTCCGCGCTGGTTGTTTCGTCGTGGCAAGCACGAAGAAGCCCACGCTGCGCTCCTTCGTTCCCGCACCGCGCAGCAGGCCGACCTCGAACTCGCCGAAATGGAGCAAGCGGCTGCGGCGGAGAAAGCGCAGACCTCCGGCGGAACGAAAATTAGGGAATCTCTGCTCCGCCGAAAATACGTGATCCCGTTCGTACTGGCCTGCGTGATCCTTGCGTGCAACCAGGCCACCGGCGTCAATTCCATCATTGGCTATAACGCCAACATTCTTCTGCAAAGCGGCCTCTCCGATGTTCAGGCCCATTGGGGTTATGTTCTGTTCACCATTGTGAACTTCCTGACGACCATCGGCGGCATCATGCTGGTCGATCGCAAGGGACGCAAATTCCTCCTGTCCCTCGGCAGCGCTGGCATCATCGTGTCACTGCTCTGCACGGGATTTTTGTTTCGCCGCACAGAAAAACTCCGCGTCGATTCCCGCGCCGCCGTTCAATCCCTCGTCACCGCGGACCAAAAGCTCTCTCTTCTCTACAATGAGAACACCGCCGACAAACTATTAGGAGCGGCAACCGGACCGACTGACAAATTTCTTACCAGCCGGCCCACCTCGCTGATCATCATCTACTCTTGCGGAGACTTCCGCGCCGCCACCAAAGTGGTGCGCTCCGACGGTCTGGCAGCCAAGCCCATCGAGATCACGCGCGAAAACTGCCTCCCCGCCAATAAAGTGGTCGCCTTTTTCTCCAACCCGTTCAGCAACCTTGAAGCCTCGCGCCAGGCTCCGCTCAGAATCGATAATGCGCTCATCAGTCCGGTGCCGAGCGCACACAACGGCTGGATGGTGGCCATCGCGCTCTTCGTCTTCATGGCATTTTTCGCCATCGGCCCCGGCGTCTGCGTATGGCTCGCTCTTTCCGAGTTGATGCCAACCCGCATACGCTCCAACGGCATGAGCATCGCCTTATTGATTAACCAGGCCGTTTCTACTGGTATCGCCGCCACTTTCCTTCCCACCGTGGGCAAATATGGCTACTCCACCATGTTCTTTGCCTTTGCCACCTGCACAATCGTTTACTTCGTCACCGCCGCTTTCTTTCTACCCGAGACCAAAGGCAAGACGCTCGAAGAAATCGAAGCTCACTTCGAAGGCACGGCCCAAAAGCCAGGCCTGGCAACCGCTTGAGCTAGAACGACGTGTATCGATTCACTACACTCTAGTGGGGGTCTATGGCACGAGCGTGCCATAGACCAAATTCGCGCCCTATCCTATGCTCCTAGGTGAGCAGCACTTGGGGGAGGGCTGATCAACAGACGTCCCAGGACTCAAACTTGAGTCTGGGGCGTTTTGTTTTGCGCCGAACTCTTGTTCCTCTCGGATTCCCCTTGACCTGCGGCTTCTCCAAGCACTAGCCTTATTGACGCTGCGAGCTCCTGAGTTCAGCTCTATTATTAAGTAACTCGTTTGTAGCTAATAACTTACAGGAACTCTCGCCGCTGCCAACTCTGAGCTGCGCCTTGGCTTTCAGACTCGATCGCGCCTCGCTCTAACCATGCACGCATCCAAAATCTTATGAAGCATCGGTGTTACACCCTCGCTGCCACTACTCTCCTCATTGCGACGATCGCCTTTGCTCCATCCGCCCTCGCCGACGCCCTTCGCGGAACGCTCGTGCATGAAGAGACCATCCGCGTCGCTCCGAGTGCGGACGCTGCAAGAGTAGGGGAAGCTACTCGCGGAGTCGAACTTATCATTCTGGATACCAGCCGTGATTGGACCAACGTTGAGGCGATCGTGCGCGCTCCCAGCAACGAAGAAGGCGCCACCGAAGATGAGTCGGAAGGCAAAGCCATCACCGGCTGGGTTCCCACGCAAGGCTTGATCAGAAGCACCACCCAGGACGGTGACCGGATCATCTTCGGCGAAGCCGCCGACTCCGAAGACCAGGCCAGCCGCCGCCGCGGCCGTCGGGACGCCGCCCAGGACGCCATGCGGCTCTACTATCGCATCTACGATCTGATGCCCGCCTCGCCGCTCGCTGCCGAGTCGCTCTACCGCGCCGCCGATATCCGCTGGCAGATCGAGCGCGCCGACGTCATGTCGCGCCCCTCCGCGCACGCGCGTGGATCCTACATGCGCGCCCAAATGAAAGAAGACTGGATGAAATTGGTGATCAAAAAGTATCCCGCGACAAAATGGTCAGACCTCGCCTCCTTCCGACTGATCGAAAATAAACTCTGCGGCGATTGGGAAGGCTTTGCGAAATGTCCTGACAAGGAAGCCGACCTCTATGAGAACTACGTCAAAGATCATCCGCAATCTCCCGCAGCCGCGGAGGCCTTGTACAACGCAGCCTGGCGCCGGGCTGCACTGATCGAGATTTACAAGAACGAACCCAACCAGAAAAAGTCTGGGGAATCGAAGGATCGCGCCCTGGCGCTGGCCCAAAAACTCGCCAGCCAATACGGCCAAACGGATTGGGCCTTGCGCACTGAGCGGCTGATCTTTTACATTCAACAGGGCATCCCAACCTACGGAAACGCGGCGGACTAATTTTGCCCATCTATCAAGCTGTTGTTCTTGCCATCATTCAGGGACTGGCGGAGTTCATCCCGGTCTCGAGTTCAGGACATCTCATCATTGTTCGACGCTTGCTGGGATGGAACGAATTGTCGCCCGCGCACGAGCTCACATTCGACGTCGCGCTGCATTTCGGAACCCTGCTCTCCGTGCTCTTCTATTTTCGCCGCACGTGGTTTCAGATTGTCCGCGCGGCACTCGGGGGGAAAGTCGTCCGCTTCTCCGAAGCCAGCGGTTCAGACGAGAACCTGACCCTTCAGGAGCGCAAGGAAGAACGTATGCTCCTGTGGTTTCTGGCTCTGGCGACGATTCCGGGAGCCATTGCGGGTAAACTGCTCGAGCATTCCACCGAAGATTATTTCCGCGAACACATTGTCCTGATTGCGGCGGCGTTGATCGTAGTTGCGCTTCTCATGTGGTTGGGAGAAATAGTCGGCAAACGGGAAAAACCATTGACTCGGATTTCTTTCGCCGATTCGCTGGTCGTGGGCATCGCGCAGGCATTTGCCTTGGTTCCAGGCGTTTCACGATCCGGCTCAACCATCACCGCCGGTTTATTCCGCAATATGACGCGGGAAGCCGCAGTCCGCTTCAGCTTTTTACTCTCCACTCCGATTATCGCCGGCGCCGCGCTGCTAAAGGCGCACGAGCTTCACAAGGAGGGCCTGCCCGCCGGGATGCACGCCCCGTTCCTGGTTGGGATTGTCGTCTCCGCTCTCGTTGGTTACGCGACCATCGCGTGGCTCATTCGATACCTGCAGTCCCATAGCTTGCGGGTGTTCATCGTCTACCGCATCGTGATTGGCATCGTCGTGATCGCCTTGGCGTATCTGTGGCATCTCCAATAAGGTCGCTGGCTTACGTACCTTACCCCGGAAACAGCTTCCGGCACAGCCTTCCGGCGGGTAGCCAACTGTACACTCCCGGCAAATTCCGCCATTGCCGCAGCATCTGCTTCTTGGCATAATGATGGGGCTCTGGCCGATTTGCGCCACGGGACAGTCTTGCGTCCGGTGTGAGAAACGGCCCACATGCATTTTCTGGCAAGCATTTTTGTCCCCACGGGCAATCGGCGGCTCAATGAGCTGGTCGGTTTTCTGTTGTGCGTCTCCGCGCTCCTCCTTTTCCTCGCGCTGGCGTCGTATTCGCCGCTCGATCCTTCGCTGAACAGCGCCTCCGTTCTGACCGGGACTCACGCGGCCCGCAACTGGATCGGCGTGGTCGGCGCTCTGATCTCAGACCTGGCGCTGCAGTTCTTCGGCATCGGAGCATTTTTGCTGCCCATCTTTCCTGCCATGCTTGGGCTGCGCTGGTTCGCTTCCCGCAAAATTCAGTCGCCGATAGCAAAGACCATGGGAGGAATCTGGCTGATGATGTTTGTCCCGGCGCTGCTAGCGCTACTGCCGGGCAATACGCGCTGGCTGCATGTGATGCCCATTGAAGGCCTTCTCGGCCGAGTCGTGGGCGATGTGCTGATCCATTACCTGAATCTGGCTGGCGCCTATATCGTTTGCACCAGCGTGCTCGCGGTCGCCCTTTACCTTTGCACGGCGTTCTCGTTTTCTTCGATCCAACTTTGGGTTCCGACGCGCTTTGCCTTTGTGACCGCACTGTGGAACCGTTATCTCGATTGGCAGGAAGAACGCGCCAAGAAACGCCAGCAGAAAGAACTGGAAAAGCGACGGATTTCGAAGCCAGTTGTGAAAACGCAGTTAATTCCGTCGCGCCAGACCGCTGCCGCCGAGCCAACCGTGCAGAATCGAGTTGCACCCGAACCACGCCGCACCGGCATCGAGCGCACCCTTGATCCGGAGCCCGCAGAAGCCGCCGCAAATGCACCTGGGACGACGGGCGGAATTCTGCACGAGTCTTTGGCGGAAGTTGAATCCCAGGTAGATCCGGAAGTGATGCAGCGCGCCGACAGCGATCACAAAGCCAAGACAACCATGCCGCGAATCGCGGGAGGATACAAACTGCCATCCAGCAGCCTCCTGCAGCGTCCTGATGAACAGCAAGCCGTGGACGCCGACGAACTCAAGCTGCTGGCGCAGGTCCTCACGGAGAAATATGCCGAGTTCGAAGTGCACGGGCAAATCACGCAGATTAATCCTGGTCCCGTGGTCACCACCTTCGAGTTCAAGCCCGATGCCGGAATTAAGTACAGTCGCATCACCAATCTCACTGACGATCTTTGCTTAGCATTGAAAGCCGAGAGCATTCTGATCGAACGCATGGCCGGAAAATCGACCGTGGGCATTCAGGTGCCGAACCGCGAACGCGAGATCATCTGGCTCCGCGAGAACATCGAATCGCAGGAATTCATGGGTTCGAAGTCGAAGCTCACGATGGCGATGGGCAAAGATATCAACGGCCGCATCGTCACTGCTGACCTGAATGGCATGCCCCACCTGTTGATCGCCGGATCCACCGGTTCGGGCAAGAGCGTGGCCATCAACGCTTTCATCATGTCGATTCTCTACAAGGCGACGCCGGACCAGGTGCGCTTGATTCTGGTGGATCCCAAGCGGCTGGAACTTGGCAACTACGAAGGCGTGCCACACTTGTATACCCCAATCATCACGGAGCCAAAGCTGGCAGCGAATGCGCTACGCAACGCCGTGCGCGAAATGGAACGTCGATTAAAGCTGCTGGCGGCAAAGGGCGTGCGGAATATCGACCAGTACAACCGGCTATTTGATAACGGCGGCACCCCAAGCCTGTTCCAGGAAGATTCCGACGACAAACCGATTCCCTACATCGTAATCATTATCGACGAGTTGGCCGACCTGATGATGCTCGATTCGAGTAATGTTGAAGAGTCGATCACGCGCCTGGCGCAAATGGCGCGAGCCGTAGGCATTCATCTGGTGCTGGCCACCCAGCGCCCTTCGGTCGACGTGATCACCGGATTGATCAAGGCGAACTTCCCAGCGCGAATATCCTTCCGTGTAGCGACCAAGGTGGATTCGCGAACCATTCTCGACGCCAACGGGGCCGAGGCGCTGTTGGGCAAGGGTGACATGCTTTACCTGCCTTCGGGCTCGGCGCGGGTCCATCGCCTGCATGCGCCGCTGGTAACAGAAAAAGAAATCGCGGCGGTGGTTGAATTCTGGAAGCAGCAAGGCTCTGCAGAATATCAGCAGCAATTCCTCGAAGCGCCGAAAGACGAACGGGAAACAGGAAGCGGATCGACTGGCGGCGAAGGGTCGGGAGAAGCTGGCGAACACGATCCTCTCTATCAAGATGCGGTGAAGTTAGTGGTTGAGTTTGGGAAAGCCTCCACTTCCCTGCTGCAACGCAGGTTGCGCATTGGATACGGCCGTGCCGCGCATCTTATCGATCTGATGGAACAGGATGGCATCGTGGGCGCAGCCGATGGTCCCAAGCCACGAGAGGTGTTGAAGCGTCCCGACTGGATTTCTGAGATTGAAGAGACAACGCGCTAGTTCTACCCGCGCACAAACAGCGTCATGCCGAAACGTAACCTCCGGGTGCTCAAGTGGCTTGGAACCGTTCCTGCAATAGCAATCTGCACCGAATGCGATCGCGAGTTCAGGGTTCCGCTCACGGATTTGAAGCGCGTCGTAGACGCCCAGGAAAGCCTCAGGCTCCAGTTTGCAGAGCACCAATGTCCAGGGGATCCGCCAGAGTCAGATGTTTGACGTTCTTGATGTGCCATCTGGCGGTTTTGGCTCGGCATGTCCCGCCAATCGCTTCTCTCGCGATTCGAAGAGACGATTGATTTCGCCCACCAGTTCCAACAGCTTTTTGGGGTCCCGCTCGACCGCAGCCCCTTCACAGAGGGCGATCCATGTCTCCCCATTCTGAATTTCTTCATGCAGGGCGCTTCGTAGTCCGGAAGGATTGGTTCCACCTGATCTCGATCAGTCACGGCCATGGCTCGGTTGCATAATTCTTGGATCCAGCTTCTAGGATTGGCCAACATGGAAGGTGAGATGCTCCGCGCCGCTGAGCCTTATGTGCGGTGAATCCTGTAAAAGCGAAGCCGCCGCCCACCAAAAAGAAAGCGGCGTGCTCCTATCATCCGTGAAAGCAATTGGGCTTCTCCAGAAAGCACCGTGAGCAAACGGCCCACTCCGGTGATGCCTCTACCGGGGAAATCCCTGCCGCGTGAGAGACGGGACCATGCAGAGCTCAGCTGAGATCGAGGAAAGGCCGTTGAACAAGCTCAACCCGCTTCAGACTTGCGCCAGCGGCGAACGTTGAAAACGTATAGGCCAATGCAGAAAAGATTTGCAGGAATAAAGCCAAACTGCGCGGTGCGGAACCCAATCAAGCAAATTACAACGCTATTGATCGCTGCAAGAATCCAACCCTCCCAACAACGGCGGCCCACTAAGATAGTCGAAACAATCGTAAGTATGCAGGATAAGAAATCAAGTCTAATAAACACAACAATCTCCCCAAATATCAGTATGCCGCAGCATGGGCTGCTTGGCTGTAATCCTGCGCAGAAAAGGGGTTACGAAAGGCATCGCCTGAAAGGTCAAATTGCTCGGATAAAATCTGCATCTCAGGAGTGGATCGATGAAAGTGTTTACCGAATACCTGAAATTCCATACCACGACGCACCGGACCTACGTGCACATGACGCCTCAGGTGGAAGAAATCGTGCGCAAGAGCGGAGTCAAAGAAGGAATGGTGTTGGTCTCCGCCATGCACATCACCGCGGGCGTGTATGTCAATGACAACGAGAGTGGCCTGATCGAAGACATCGATCAGTGGCTGGAGCACTTGGCACCCTTCCGAAAGAACTACAAACATCATGAAACAGGCGAGGATAATGGCGATTCGCACCTGAAGGCGCTCCTGATTCACCATGAGGTGATTGTCCCGATCACCGCCGGGAAACTTGATTTAGGGACCTGGCAACGGATCTTCTACGCCGAATTCGATGGCCAGCGGGACAAGCGAGTGATTGTGAAAGTCATGGGCGAGTAAAGTTACGACCAGTCCGCTGGCCGGTTCTCAATGGTCAGTCCGAGCTCTCGGCGCTCGTAACAAATCCCCGCTTGCCCGAGGGAGGACGAATCCGTACTATCGAGGGCTGCGACTCTAGCTTTGCCAAGTCGCGCTCGGAGGATTGAATGAGTGAAGAGCTGCAAGAATTGCAAGAGCACGCGGAACATGCCCGCGAGAATCCCAGTTTGGCGCCAGTCTCGTTAACCATGGCCGTGCTGGCCGTGCTGGTAGCCGTGGTGTCGCTTCTGGGACATCGCGCGCACACCGAAGAAGTCGTGCTGCAGGCAAAGTCATCCGATCAGTGGGCCTACTATCAGGCTAAGAATATTCGCGAGCATCAGGACGAGTTATTCGCCGACTTCAGCACAGCCGTGGCCCTGAAAGATTCGGGGATGATGGACAAATTTCGCGATAAATCCTCGCAGGAGGCGGAGCGCTACAAGCACGAGAAGGCCGAGATACAGGACGAGGCACGTAAGTTAGAGGGCGAGGTTGCCATGGAGCGAAACCGCGCCGACCGCTATGATTTGGCGGAAGTTTTTCTGGAGATTGGTCTGGTAATCACCTCAATCACCTTGCTCTCAGGCAGACGAATCTTCTGGCATCTGGGGATTGTTCTGAGCGTGCTAGGAGTAGTGGTCGCAGTTACCGGCGCGACCATCCACTGATCATTTGATTTCAGGGCAGAAATGCTTTCATGCAGAAAAGGCTCCCGCCGGATTTTTCGAACTCCGACGTATCGATAACAACAGGAGCCAGGCCCTCCCGCCCGAGCATGGATTCCAGATGTGGCGTGACGTAAGGGGTGAGATAGCGTCCGTTGATGACGATGCCGTTGCCCATGAATTTGTGAGCCTCGTCGGCAGTGAGTTCGTAAATGCGCTTCCAGAACGCACGCAGGACCCCCAGCGATTGCGCTGCGTAGGCCGCCGGATAGATGAGAACTGCCTCGTCGTTTAGCGGACAGAAGCAGGTATCAAGGTGGTAGCAGTAGGGATCGACGAGGTGTAGAGGAACCGCCGGAATCTCCAGCTTAGCCATGGCCTCGCGGAACTTTTCGACGCCTCCCCGCGTCGAGCGAAAGCCGTATCCCGCGTAGATGCGCGACCCACCCGGATGCCAAAGGAGGTCGCCATGACCTTCCAAGTGATCGTCGTGCAAATCTAGGTCGATGACCTTGAAACCGCGTTGGCGGTACCAATCCAGATAATATGGAACCTCGCGCTGGCGTGAAGCGTGCACCATCCGGCTGGGCACAATAAACTTTCCGATACCTGCGTGAAAACCGATGAAGACCTGATTGGCGGCAAAGACCATGTCCTCGTGTCCCGGCACAGGATCGATGGTCTCAACCTCGCAGCCGGCGTCTTCCAAAGCAGAACGAAGGGCGTCCCATTGCTGCTGCGCGTTGTCACGATTGATCGAAGACTTTCGTGACATGTAGGGATTCTTCTCGTCAACCACATCGAAATAAGCAGGAGGACAAAGGAGAACTTGCATCGGCATTTGTAGAGATGGTAGCGACGCGGGGTTGAGGAAGCAAGGAACAGGAGAGACGCAGCGTCGGCAGGGTGCCGATGCATCGGCACGCAAGCGGACCGAAGCGAGGCAAAATGCTGCGAAGAGAGGACTAAAGACAGCTAAGAAAGATTGGCACTTGGGGTGCACGGGCCATGAAACCCAGCCTGCTGTTACGCGTTCGTCTGTCGTCGAACACGTGGGAACGGGGAGAGGAAACTATGCTCAGCCACTGCGCCAACTCGCAGTGCTTAAAGCCGTTTCTGCGACTGCGGGAGGGCCGGTTATTTCTGGTAGAAACCCAGAACGCGGCAACGCGGGGAGGTACAACGTCTAGTCCTAGGGATCGAAAGCCTCCCCAGAGGGTGGAACACTTCTGGCTGTGTGACCGGTGCGCGTCAGTGTGGACCTTGATCCAAAATGGGACGCGCGGCATTGCATTGGTTCCGCTCGCTCAGTCCGCGGTGGCCGCGAGCGAACTTCCGGAAAAATCTTGCAACAATGTTACGTGCGGCTAGCGAAATCACGGTTCGTTTCTAGTGCGAACCTGTGCGGCGGTGCGGAGCACGGTAGCCCATCCCCATCGAGATATGGCGGGCGGCATCCTTGAGCGCCTCCACAATGCGGGGCATGGTTTGCGGACTGACTTGCTGAGCTGTACCGCTTAGACCCAGGCCAGCTTCAATGAAGCCGCGATCATTGAACACGGGCGCTCCAACGCAGCGTGCGCCGAGATTGTTTTCTTCGTCATCAACGGCATAACCTTGGGTGCGAACCTTCTCCAGCTCTTTCAGCAGCCGCGGCAGCGTGGTGATGGTCTTAGGCGTCCGCTTTTCCATGCCACTCTGACGCAGGATCTGCTCCAGCCGATCTTCCGTAATATGCGCGACCAGCGCCTTCCCCACGCTGGTGGCATGCACGCGCATTCGCCGACCGACCCACGTATCCATCCGGATGAATCCCTCCGGCTCAACCTTCTCGATGTAGACGGCGTCTGGCCCATCGAGAATTGCCAAATGGCAAGTGAGCCCAGTCTGGTGGGTAAGGTGGCGCATGATGGGCAGGGCCACGCCACGAACATCGAGTCCGCTGAGCGCCCCACGGCTTAAACTCAGAATCTTCAGTCCCACCCGGTATTTCCCTGACTCCTCGTCGCGCGTCAAATAGTTCCGGCTCTCCAGGGTGCGCAGGATGTAACTCGCCGAACTCTTTGGAATCTGCAGTTTGCGGCTGATTTCCGCGTTGCTCAGGCCTTCGGACTCCTGGGCTACCGCCTCCAGCATGGCAAGGGCGCGTTCTACGGCTGCGGAAGGGGAATCGGTCGAGGCCAGCATAGTAAGGGCCATGGTAGCAAACTGTAGTCGGCCAAGAAAATGAATGTAAGTTCATCCTATTGAACGAGCCGCTTGACCGCGAGGTAGAGATCGCCTACGCTTCGCCAGTATAGTGAATATATGTTCACCATATTGAACATTGGGATTGAACCCGTCTTCTGCGTCAGGGGAATTTTAGAATGCCGATAACCGTTGCCTTAACTGAGACTGGCGGTCCTTTGAACACAAGCAACAGCGCCCCAACCGATTTCGATCGCACGAACGATTTGCCAGCCGGCTTTTGGAGTTTCTTTCTGCCGCTGCACCAGATCTTTACCCCGCGACAGCAAGAACTGACACGCCATCGGGCCCAGATATTGCAAGCCGCTCTGGATGGCAACAAGCCCTCGCATCGCTTCCCATCCGACACCGTACGCAATGGCTGGAAGATCACACTGCCGGCGTGGTGCCAGGACCAGCGAAACCAGATGACCGGGCCGGCGGACGATGCCGAACTATGCATCAAGATGCTGAACTCGGGCGCTCCCGGCGTGATGCTGGATCTGGAAGATTCCTGCGTAAACGAGTGGACTCATCACCAGACCGGCGTCGCCAACATTTTGGCCTGCCTGCGCGGAGAACTGACGTATTACAACAAGAAACGCCAGAGGACGGTAGAAATCCAGCCCAGCGGTACAGTGATTTTCACCCGTCCGCGCGGGCTTCACATGAATCAGGCTGGACTGATTTCGAACGAAATGGTCTCCGCGTCCTTATTCGATGTTGCGCGCGTCTTCTTCGGCGTCGATCCTGCAACCCTGAAACATCCCTTGTGCTTTTACATTCCGAAGTCGGAATCGGCGGAAGAAGCACTCTGGTGGCGCGATCTATTCCAGACCTTGGCTCAGTCGCGCGGAATGGCGCATGACTCAATCAAGTGCATGGCTCTGGTGGAATCCCATCCGCTCGCGTTTCAGATGGAGGAGTTCGCCTACAATCTGCGCGAACATTTGATCGGACTGGATCTGGGGCGCTGGGACTACATGGCGAGTCTGATCCACTTCAATTTGGACGATCCCGATTGGGTGCTTCCCGATCGCAACACAATTCCGCATGATGTGCCGTTTTTCCAGAACCTGCGCGAACTCATGCCGGAGATTTGTCATCATCGCGGGATTCTTGCCATCGGAGGGATGACTGCGTTGTTTCCCAGCCGCGAAGATGCCGAGTTGAACGCTCGCGCTCTCGCGGTTCTTGAGAAGGACAAGAAGAACGAAGCCGATTGCTTGATGGATGGAGCGTGGACGGGACATCCCGATCAGAACGCAATTGCGGTGGCGCAATTCCCTTACCCAAATCAGATTCATGCACGTCCGAAGAATGCGAGCCGCTATCCTGACTTGCGGCCTATGCCAAAAGGCGTAGGTCAGCGTACAGTCGACGGAACGCGCGCTGCGGTGCGAACTGTGATCCGTTACCGTGACGGCGTGCTGCGGGGGAACGGCGCCAGCCTGCTCGATGGTTACATGGAGGACCTGGCCACCGATCGCATCTACCGCTTGATGATTGCGCAGCGCGTACGGCATCGCGATCTAGTCCGCATCGAAGACAGCCAGGGTCGGAACGTAAAACACACGCCGGAATTTGTCACGCAGCTCTTTGATGAGGAACTCGATCGTTTACTGCGTGAACTCCCAACCGGCGCCGGCGATGAGGAACGAGAGAGATTTCACCGGGCCCGCGAGCTCAGCGAAGCGATGATCGTAAACGGAGAATTCGATCCCGTTTGAGTCAACGCACTCCAATCTCCCCAGACTCCGTCCGACTTAACAGGAGAAAATACAATGCCCACGAATGATAACGGAACGAAGAACGTCCAACCGCGCACCATCGCACCACTGATGAGCGAAGAAGAAATGTCCATGCAGCACGCGCTGGCCCAGGAGTGCATGGAATACGAGTGGGCGAATAACCCGCGATGGAAGGATGTAGAGCGCCCCTACAAAGCCGACGATGTGCTGCGATTGCGCGGTTCGATTCATATTGAGCACACGCTGGCTCGCCTGGGTGCGGAGCGGTTGTGGGATCTGCTGCAGAGCGAGACGTACGTCAACGCTCTGGGCGCGGTCACGGGCAACCAGGCGGTACAACAGGTGCAGGCTGGCCTGAAGGCGATTTATGTAAGCGGATGGCAGGTCGCGGCCGATGCCAACAACGCCGGCCAGATGTATCCCGACCAGAGCTTGTATCCGGCAGACAGTGTTCCGAACCTTTGCCGCCGCATCAACAGCGCTCTACAACGGGCCGACCAGGTTCATCATGCGGAGGGGAAAGTTGCTCCCGGGCGAACCTGGTTCGCTCCGCTCGTGGCCGATGCTGAAGCCGGCTTCGGCGGAACTCTAAACGCGTTTGAACTGATGAAGGGGATGATCGAGGCGGGTGCAGCCTGTGTCCACTTCGAGGATCAGCTATCGTCGGCGAAGAAGTGCGGGCATCTGGGTGGCAAGGTGTTGGTTCCGACTTCTGAGGCGATTCAGAAACTGGTCGCCGCCCGGCTCGCCGCGGACGTCATGGGCGTGCCCACGTTGGTCATGGCTCGTACGGATGCCGACAGCGCGCAGCTGCTGACTAGCGACATCGATGCGCGCGACCGCGCCTTCTGCACCGGTGAACGCACGCCGGAGGGCTTCTTCCGCATTCAGGGTGGGATCGATTCTGCAATCGCACGCGGCTTAGCCTATGCACCCTATGCAGATCTGATCTGGTGCGAAACTTCGCATCCCGATCTTGAGGAGGCTCGGCAATTTGCTGCCGCCATCCACGCCAGGTATCCCGAAAAAATGCTGGCCTACAACTGCTCGCCCAGTTTCAATTGGCGCAAAAAGCTCAACGAAGAAACGATCGCGCGCTTCCAACCGGAACTCGCCCGCATGGGATACAAGTTCCAGTTTGTCACGCTCGCCGGCTTCCACGCCCTCAACCTCAGCATGTTCGAACTGGCGCGGGGCTACAAGCTTGCCGGGATGACGGCCTATTCGCGCTTGCAGGAAAAAGAATTCAGCCGCGAAACCCAGTATGGTTACGAAGCGGTCAAACACCAGCGCTTCGTCGGAACCGGCTACTTCGATCAAGTGCAGCAGGTGATCAGCGGCGGCCTGGCATCAACCATGGCACTGACCGGATCGACCGAAACCGAGCAGTTCGGCGGGATGAAAGCACTGGTACGACCCAAGAGCGGCCCAGATGCGGCCTGCCAGCCGATCCTGGGCGATTGCCCTCACCCACCCGTTCAGATTGAACCCAGCCGATCTGAGGAGATGCTCCTTCCTTCGGGAGACTAGGAACTCTTCCATTGTCATACAAAGCAGCGGAGCCGATGGCATAGCTCCGCTGACTTTTCGGAACTACCGAAGGCGGAGCATGGGCCCGGCTCCGGCCTGTTGCCAGGAAATCCTCTGTTATAATCGAAGCGCCCCTGTGGTGTTGTTTCGCATCCGTGCGGAAGTGGTGGAACTGGCAGACACACCATCTTGAGGGGGTGGCGCCGAAAGGCGTGGGGGTTCAAATCCCCCCTTCCGCACCAGTCCTTTTAGTTTCATAGTCTTAGATTGGGTGATACTATGGGGTGCTACTGAAAGGAGCACCTCATGGCGAACCGCCAGTGCAATCTCACCAAGCGCATCAGACTGCAAGACAACTCCACCCGCTTTGCTCCCGTTGTGCTCTCCGATAATGGCCGCGTCAAGCGCGACACCGTAACCGTCAACGGTGAAGAAGAAAAGCACCTAGAGGGCGCGTACTACATTGAATGGTACGAAGGCAAGAAACGCATACGGCTGTCAGTGGGCAAAGATGCTACTGAAGCCAACAATCGGCGCCTCCGCAAAGAAGCGGAATTGAACGCGGTCGCGTATGGTGCGGAGATTGTCCCGGTCAAAGTTGCTGGGCGCTCATTGAAGGACTCAGTTGATGAATATTTGGGACGGGTGCTGAAGCGCCAGAAAATCAACAAGCCTCTTTCCCTCAATCGGCACAGCACGCATGGGGTCTACAGCGTGGCGCTGAAGTATTTTCAAGAGTCTTGCCATAAACTCACCCTCGAAGAGATTGACCGCAACGAGATGCTCAAGTTCGCAGATTTCCTCAGCACGGAGAAGGAGCAGAGCGCCCGCAGTATCAACCACAAGTTGGGAATCGTCGTGTCGTTCTTGAAAGCTTACGGCATCCGTGCGCTGGTCCAAAAAGAGGATTGGCCACGGTTCACTGAGCCAGACCCAGAAATCTACGAAGATGACGAAATCAACACTCTCTTCGCAGCTTGCCATCCAGATGAACTGCTCTGGTTCGAGTTCTTCCTCATGACCGGGATGCGCGAACAAGAGGTCATGTTTACCTACTGGAATGACATCAGTTTCGTCGGGCACACTGCCAAGGTCTCACACAAACCTGACCGGGGCTGGACGCCAAAAGCCTACCGAGCGCGTGAAATTCCGATCCCGGAAAGACTGGTGCTGAAGCTGAAGGCTCTGCATAAGAAATCCGATCGCTCTTGCAAGCTGGTGTTCCCTACATCCGGGTGCAAACCGAAGCGCGATTTCCTCGATTGCCTGAAAGCCATTGTCAAGCGCACTGAGTTGGATCCCGACAAGTTCTGGCTGCACAAGTTCCGCGCCACGTTCGCGACACGGTGTCTCTGGGCTGGCGTAGACTTGCGTACCGTCCAGCAGCGGCTCGGTCACAAGGACATCGAGAGCACCATGAGATACCTCAAGCCAGCGCGTGATGCGCAGTCCCGCGCTAAAGTAAACGACATCTTTGCCTTTGCCTCAGAAAACCATTGATTTTGCTGGGTATTCTGTAGTATTCTGTCTTTGCTGGCGCGTTTCACGAGCCTCGATCACACCTGGGTGATCCCGTAACCTTAAGCGCCTGTTGGCTGCCTAGCCATCTCGGTTGCAAACCCGAGTTGCCCAAATAAGACCTTTGTTTGGGTACTTCCTTGTCTAAATCACTAGCTGATCGCATTGAATCTATGGACCATGCTCTGACTGCTGATGAGCTGGCGCCGTTGCTCTCCGTTTCTCGGCTGAGCATCTACAAGTACGCTCGTCTCGGATCAATTCCCTGTTTTCGCATTGGGGACTGCGTGCGCTTTGATCCCTCAAGCGTTGCGAATTGGATCAGAACGGGACGCGCTACTGCAAAAGCAGCATGACCGCAGTAACTAGCTGCTGTCCCGTTGAAGTCTGCACAATACTGCTGTAGTCACGAAAGTCGCTCAGTTCTCTGAGCAGTCGAGCCTAACGTTAGGAGTCAAATATGGTATGGCATCCGCACGACCCGCCCAAGGTCACGAACGGCGTATTCGCAAGCAATCCAGCAATCGCCGCTCTCGGCTACACCGTTTTCCCGCATCTCTTCTTAGAACTCGCGCGGCGCTTCGATGTGCCGCATGAATTTCTGACGGTGCTTCTCTACCTCTGGGACGCCACAGTCGGTCAGCCGCAGTTTGATGCGGACGGAAAGAAGAGTACTCGCAACCCTCAAGGGCGCATTTCGCGCTCTCAATTCCCAGCAGCAGTCCGCAACCACCAGCGCGACAAGTGGCTGACGGCTCTGTGCGCCTCGGGACTCTTCAAACTGTTGGAGAAAGCGCCTCCAGAGTCCCGCGAGGGATCACTTTATGAATACGTCACGGAGAGCACAACAGAGGATTGGGTCCGTTTCTTCGGGATGGTGAGAATCGTGAAAGCGTTCAAGGGCGACAAAGACGAGCACGGAGAAAGACAGGATTTCGTCACGATGTTCAAGCCTGATGTGCTACGCAGTGACCGCTGGGTAGATGAGAACGGTGATGTTACTGGCGGCGTGTTTAGAACGAAGGGGGAGAAATGACCACAACTTTCGTCACTGTAAAAGAACATCTCGCCGAGTGCTTCAGCCAGCAGCGTTACGACGGCAGCTATCACGGCGCAGACGGATTCCGTACTCCAGAATCTGAAGAAGCCAGCGAATCGTTTCGCCGTGTGTCCTTCGACAAGATTCAGTGGTCGCAAGTGCATGGCGATTTCAAAGACCCAGCCAAGCGCGTGCTCTTCACTCCGTATCCGCACTGGGCTGAGTTGTATGACTGCTGCCGACTCATCGTGAAAGCGAACATCGACCTGAACAAAAGCTGGAGTGAGCTAACGGCTGCCAAGATCATGGGGGACGTGATGACAGTCATGCGGAAGAAACACAACATGGATGTACCAAAGTGGTGGCTTCCGATCCTGAAGAAACTACGCGACGGCGCTTGAGTGGCGTCCCTCTGACTCCACTAGTGGTGTCCCACTGACTCCACTGACATGTCAGCCTGACCCCGCAGTGGTGTCCCACTGACTCCACGGTGGTGTCCCACTGAACCCCCAGTGGAGTCAGGCTGACATACTCTTAAGAGTCAGAAGAATGTCTATGCCTATCAACACATCCAAGAATCAATAGAACGGCTGGCTGAGCGCTCTCGGCTTTGTTTACTCTTCTCTGACCAAAAGCAACCCCGTCACACCATGGACGCTATCATGAGCGGCACTTGTGCATGCACATGTCAATACTGAAATTCACAAAACGGACTGTGGTTCTGCTTGAGCCAGAAATTTACGCTGCGATTTCTGAACGTGCGCAGCGCTCCGGTCTTTCCATCGGTGAACTGGTGCGGCGTGCGATCAAGCAGAGCATCGCGGCCGAAAGCGCAGCCGAGCAGATCCCAGAAACGCAGGTCAAGAAATGAACTACCTAGAGACATGCAAGCGCAGATTTCCCGGTCATTGTGTCGGCGGCACTGGTCGCTATGCAGTGTACGCGCCTGCTGCCGGACCTCTGTCTAAGATCCTGCTCTTCGAGACGTATCGTGAAGCCCGCAATACGATCATCGATCCGCGATACGCGCAGGTCATCGACCTTGGTGCTCCGGTAGTCGATCTCGAAAAGATGCCAGATCGCCACTACGAAAGAGAGCGTCGGTAATGAGACAGCATCACGAATCAGATCGTTGGTACAAGAGAGCACACTGGACGAACCTGCGGAAACTGGTCCTCCATCGCGATCCAATCTGCTGCATCTGTCGCCGTGCGCCTTCGACGGAAGTAGATCACATCAGATCCCATCGCGGAGATTGGACGCTGTTTTCCGACTTGAAAAATCTGCAAGGTCTCTGTCACGAATGCCATAGCAAGAAAACGGCAAGGGAAAACATGGGATTCGGTCATGCGCCCAAAGAGCCAGCGCCGATACTCTTTCCGACTGGCAGCAGGAAAGGACCAGAGTTTTCATCGTCATCGGTTCGCAGCGAAGTGCTCGACAAAGCGCTTGAACTGCCACCGGGATTTCTGGACGGAATCTAGAACGTCGTAGAGCCCTCTGGGGTCAATGAGTGTAATGGCGATTTATCAACAACGACCTATCGGAACCTCAAAGCCCTTGTGCCGAAAACGGCGTCGAGCCAAAACTTCCCCTTCTTGCGATCCCGAGCAATAAACGGGGCCAGATACGCACCGCACGCGGCAATGAAGCCGAGTAGCGTCCTCAGTATTGCCATTCGCACTGTCATTTTTATCCCATCATCTGGAACGATCTGGTAGCCAGTGATACACGCGCCCGGTGAGGGTCTGCGACGGTTCAAAGGAAATGCGAAGTAGAAAACCAGCCCCGTGACGAGGAGAATTAATCCAGCCGCGGTCAGCCATCCATCACCCGGTGCATGAACTGTCCGCTCGAAGTGCCATTGGAAAATCCCCGTCCGGTTCCACTCTGTGAGGGCTGGCAAAATCCCCATAATGGGGGCTATCAGAATCATCGCGAGTATGAAGTCAAGCCAAAAGGTGACGAATCGCCTGAACACACCCGGTAAAGGCTCTCCTAGATCAGCTGGCGGGGCGAACATCAGGAGCAGGTACAGCACCGCAATGATAAGGGCGAGGGTCAAGGCCACTGGATGCGTACCGCCCGCAAAACTGTAGTTGCCGTTTGTCCACTGCTGCGAAATGCCGAACGTTGCGGGCTCGCTGATATTGCCTATGAAGATCGCCACGGAGAGAACTACAACGAACAGCCATCGAAGTTCTTTTACGCTCATAACGGGTAAGAATACAAAACTACCACGCGGTTTGGTAGATGTTGTAACCAGGCGATTACACTCAAAGCCCCTGCGCCCTGCCTGTCAAGTGCAGACACTTGGCTGATTCTATTCCCTCTTCAAATCCTGCTTCCCTGCGCAAGGCCTATCGGATCCTAATCGTTATCCGAGCAGTACGAACATGCCAGAGAGCATGGCAGTCCGACCCCTGCCACCACCCCGCTCGTAAAACAGCGTATATGGGGGTCCATTCTGCCCACGTTGTCAGGTCCCTCTGCGCATGCGCTCAGGCGCACACCTGTGTGCTTGCCATTCCTACGAAAAAGGGGGAGGTGGGACTGCTGTTTAGACTCGTTCCCGCCGTCGGCGCTCTACCCACGCTGCACTTTAGCCGCCCTTCCGGGTCATTCCCAGTGCGCTCGGGGCTGTCACAGGACGCCGTGTCACAGTGATGGCGCCCCAGATCAATCCGAGTGAAGCCCTAGCGCTCTACCAAAGCGGCAAGTCTCTGCGCGAGGTTGCAGCGCAGTTCGGCATCAAGCATGGGAACACAATAAAACGATTGCTTGAGAGCACTGGTTGCTATGCGCCGCACGTGACGAAATACAACCAGTCACCTAGCGAACATCGCCCTCGTAGCCCACTCGCTCAAGCACAGCGTTGGCTGACGCATTACGAAGCCAAAACAGCGCACTGGAAACAGCGTGTCGAAGAACTTCAGAAAGCCGCCGAGTAATGATGCCACGCAAAAGCCCGGAATTGCACAAGCTGCAAAGTACGCGCAGTCAAGCAAAGGATTCGACGACGGAAGACGACTCGAAAGCCTTCACAGGCGGCCGTCTGAAAATGCCGTCGGAATTCAAGCAAGACCCGAAGCGTTTATCCGTATGGAAAATGTTGTTTTCTGCGTTGCACAAACGCCGCACACTTACGAAAGCGGATTCCGCTGCGGCTGTGCTGCTAGTCGAACAGTGGATTCTCTGGGAAACGGTCAATGCAGAAGCGCAGGCGCGTCCATTTTCTGAAGTGACTTGGGTCGATAAGAACGACAACGAGCACACGAAGACCGTTGAGAGCGCAGCCTGCAAGATGGCGGCGAACCTGCACCGCACGATTATGCAGGCGCTTCAGCAGTTCTCTGCGACACCCGCAAGCCGAGAGAAGACACGACCAACGAAGCAGCCTGTGGCGAAGAACGAGCCAGCCGCTGAAGGCACAATCCAGTGGGTCAACGAACAGGTGGCTCTTGCGCGTGCTGCGCAACAGGCGCCACCAGAGACTTCAGCGCCAGAGCCTGAACCAGAGACCGATTGGGATGCGCTGCTAAAGGAGCCACTGACTCCGGCAGAACTTCTGTTGAAAGAAGCTGATGACGCCTTGGCGGAAGAATAGAGGAGAACCATGAAAGCACTGAGAACACTTGAAGACTTCGAACGAGAACAGAGTTTGGCAGCGCGGTACTTGCCGATCGTTGCTGCTGCGGGCTACACAGACATCCTGCGCGACTTGACTCCGGCAGATGCACACGGGCTGGCCGGCAGGATCATGCATGACCGTGAAGTCGAACGGACTCTCGAAAGTTCGGATCGGTTCAAACGCTTCACCGACCGTACGTTCCCATCCGTCTATGACCCTGATTACATCGGCATTCTTGCGGCGCTCGGGGAGAACGGCAGAGCACTGCTGCGCAGCCGGATCAACTTTCAGCCGAAGTAATTCCAGAGGCTGTCACAGGACTGCAAGATTATGGGTGGCAATGAACGACAAGCCATCGCACGAAAAGACTCGCACGAGAGGAGTAACACAGATGAAAGTCCGTTTCCTACCGCCGTCTCCCAAAGCAGGGACCATCGAACATCTTGAACCACACCGAGGGCAGCCTCTCATCGACGCTGGTTTCGCAGAACTCATTCCGTACAAAGGTTATCAGGACCGCCTGAAGGATGAAGAAGAACTTCGTCTGGCGTCGCAACCGAAAGCGGAAGCGCTTTGGGGAATCAAAGAATCGCTACTCAAAGTAATGGTCGTGAAGACTTTCAACTCTGAAATTCTTTACTACGACAGCCCACCGTCAGACTGCCCTCCCTCTATACGTCAGCGTTGGCAATTCGCCGCTGACCGTATCCAGGGAATGAGAAACGACTTGGCTACACCACAGGGTCATGAAGCGCAAGCGCGGAGACCTGTGAGACTCGTAGACCTGTGAGGCTCGCAAATGACTAACGACAAACAGCCACAGCAGCCGCAACCGTTGCGCCCTGAAGAACGCTACAGCGGAATTACGGACCCTGACATTCAACGCTGGCTGGATGCGCAGCGGGCGCCAGCGCAACAGAACCGTAAACGGGAATAGGACATTATAAGGCGCTGAGCGCCGGAGAACTTTTTATGCAGATCGAATATCGAAAAGCAGAATTGCGGGCTGCAACCAACGCATTCGAGGTCGCGGGGAGAGCCGCCAGCTACAACACACCGAGCAGTGATCTTGGCGGCTTCGTTGAAAAACTTCAGCCGGGTTGCTTCACGCGCTCACTCGCTGCTGGCGAAGATGTAAAGTGCCTCGTGAATCATGACACGAACCAAGTTCTTGGCAGACTTGCCAACAAAACTCTGACGCTCCTCGATGCGCCTGATGGTCTCCACTTCGTGTGCAAGCTGAACAAGGATTCGCAAGCGCATCGAGACCTTTATGCCAGTGTGAAGCGCGGAGACCTGAGCGAGTGCTCGTTTGCATTCATCGTTGACGGCGAAGACGGTCAATCTTTTTCCTCCCCTGATCGGAACGGACTGCTGACGCGGACCATCAAGCGTGCAAAATTGCTGGACGTTTCCGTAGTGGCTTCTCCGGCATACGGCAAGGGCGCAACTTCGGTCGATGCACGCGCTGCGGTGACTGCGGTGACTGTCAGCAAGCACGAGCGGCATGTCCGCGCCCGCAAGATCATGGCGGAGTATCCAGAGTTGGATGCGGAGACCATCGCCAGCCGCATGCGCCTCTATTCAGGTGACACATTAACCGATATTCTCCTGCAACTCAGGTTCGCTGCACTCACCAAAAGACAGGGCTTTGCATTTGAAGCTGAGCCGATGCGGTATCAGTCAGGCTCCGCAGAAGATCCTCAGCAGACATTTCGCGGTGAGTACGGGATTCATCCAGAGGCAGCCCGCACGACTGCTGAGCACGAAGAGTCTGCGAAGTACCACACCAACTGCGCTGCCAAAGCCAAGTCTCTTGCCGAAGCAGAAGGGCATTATCACGCCGCCGACCGTCATGCTTACGCAGCCGCCTATCCGAACGACACGCTCGCGTCTGACAGAGCACGGCAAGCCAGCAGGATCATTGGACATCCGGAGAACTCCCTATAAATGGACGCTGGACTCCAAGTCTGCCTTGACAAGCACCGCGAAGCTGCGGAGGCGCTGGCTGAGCACTTCGCCAAGAAGAATGACGATGCTGGCTTTGCGATGCTCGATGAACTGCTTGAATACGAATTTATGGCGATCCGCGTCCTGAACGATGCGTGGCGCGAGTTTAAGGAGAAATGATATGGCGCTTTCAAACCTGACCGGGCAGACTCCCGGCACAGTACTTACGTTGGATGAATTCGATCCGCTACTCGACCGCGGTGCTTCATGCGACCAAACGGTCAGGCAGGGAACCATCTACGGACTCAATCCAGACGGCTCTGGCACTGGCAACATCTTGCCAGACGACAATCTGACGGTGCAGTCCGGCCAGCAGAACATCGTGAGAGCTGGTGCTGGTGACATCGCCGTTCCGCACGTCAACGGTGACACTGTGCTCTTCGTCTGCGTCGTGAACTCCGCGCAGGACTTGACCGCGCAGTTGGTGAGTTAACCATGAGCATCGCACACAACAAATACACGACGGCGCAGCGATTGCTTGCATGCGAGTCGGAGTTGGCCGACCTGCGCAAGCTCGTGCAGAGCATCCAGCTTAAAGAGGGATTGCAGGGTAATCCGGGGGCGACAGGCGCCAGTGGCGTCAACGGAGTGCAGGGACCCCCCGGCAAAGATGGGAAAGACAGCAACGTGCAAGGTCCGCAGGGTGCTGATGGACGGCGCGGCGATACAGGTCCACGCGGACCACGCGGAGAAAAAGGCGAGCAAGGGATTCAGGGCTTGCCGGGGAAAGATGGCGTGGACGGCCAGAGCATCGTTGGTCCCGCCGGACCTCAAGGTCCTCGCGGCGACGTTCTTATTCCCAACGAATCCGAGGCGCAAGCAGCGTTGAAGGAAGCGCGTCTGAACAATGCGCGGCGGCACGCGGCACAGATCGCGCGGATCGTAGATCGTATTGAATTCGAGCGCACACATAACTTAAAGAGTTTCGACGCTCACTCGTTTGGACACTTCCATCGACTGCTTGCTGACATTCAGGAGCAAATCGAGAAGCTGTCGTGAGAGCACTTTCAAAAGATGAAATCGAAGAAGCAATGGAAGAAGAAATGTCAGACACCAACAAAGCAGTGAGCAAGGCTACGCACGAACTCGATGCAGCATCCGAAGAACTTCGTGCAGCCCAACAGAAGGTCATCAAAGCGCGGCAGACGTTGCACGACGAGATCGCAGCGCAGCCGCACACACCAGCACCGCCTGTCCAGCATCCGGGGCGCGTGGTGATCGAACCCTTCACCGGCTACAGGGATCCCGTGAACAGATGGAACGGACCGAATACGGACATCCGCGCGCGGCAGCCACTCACACCGAAGCAACTGGACGACCTGAGAGCCAACTCGCAGACAAAGCCTCAGCCGACGTTTGCGGAGAGAGCAGAAGCCGCGAAGCGTGCAGGTGTGCCGTTAGCGCCGCCAAAGACTCTGATTCTGTCGACGAAATAAGTTTGCTGCATGGTTCGTGAGACCGGCGCAGTAAGTGCAGGGTCGTATCTTCACTCGCTATGGACTGCGATCCTGCATAAAAGTTCAGTACCAAGTGTTGGTGGCTCATCACACTCCACGATGCGCGAGATGAGAATCGGTGCTGCGTTGAACAGCACGGGATTGGTAACGCGCTGCAAACTCTGGATGCTGCATCGGGCTTCGGCTTACCGTGAAGAGCGGCGGTGCAGCGCCAGACCCCTCACTTTCTAGAGTTCTCGCAGGCGCGTGAAGAACCTGTCCGCGCCTTGCGGGGAGAATGGAGGAAATATGTTCACACTGAACAAAGTCAGTATCGAAAGCATCTACGACAGCTACGTCGCCATGTGTGAGCGCTGCGCCTGCAAGCCCGCGGCTTTCACCGTCTGGAAAATGCTCACGAAATCTTAGCGTCACAGAATCGCCGCCATCTTGGGGACGACTGCTCACGTCCCCGCGCGGCAGCGAGTATCGGAGCCTCCTCTGTGAAAACTGCCGCACCCCTTTTCAAACGGAGACGAAATGTCATCTGCTCTCACAGTCAGTCGTCCGTCCCTCTCTTCTCTGGCAGTGCCAGGGGCGATGTTCTCACCTACTGAATTGCAGATCGGACCATCCACGTCGCAAGATGAATTCGTGCGCATTGGAAAAGCACTGTCAGCAATCGATAGCGCCTCAGACCTCTGGCAATGCGACTACAGTTTGCATGCAATGCGCCGTTGGGGACAAGATGATGGACTCACGCTCGCGGCTAACGCAACCGGACTGTCGAAGTTTTTTCTGAAGCGCTGCGCTCGCATTGCAGAACGATTCACGCCTGAGCGCCGTTATCCGAACCTGAACCGGAATCATTACCGCGTCCTGCTGCCGTTCAAGCAGGAAGACATAGACGCGTGGCTTCCTGCCGTTGCCGATCAAAAGCGGCTCTCTGCGAAGTCGCTGAGAGCGCTGGCTGTAGAGAAGTTCGGAGAGCCAGTCACCGCAAAGCAGCCTTCGAAGCATGCCGTCCAGATCCGAGAGACGCTTTGGACGAGACTTGCTCAGCATGCGCCGTCGAGAAAGACGGTCGTGCTTGTCGAATTGATCTTGGAATCATGGCTTGCCAAGCCTGAAAGTGAACAGGCGATCATTCTAGCGTCGGAAGAACTCCGCCGAGAGCAGAAGCGAGAGCGCAGCCAGAAGCGCCGGGGTCGTCCCAGCAAAGCAGGAAGCGGGGCGAAAGAACCTGAAGCACCGGGGACTGCTGATGTCAGATACCAACTGGAAGAGTATCTCAAGCAACACCCCGAATGGCGCGGAGAGGTTGCAATAGGCGACACGGAGGCAAAGGGAAAGTCAAAAGCCAGTGTATCCGCTCAGCCGAAGACAGCGAAACTAGGAAAGACAGAAATCAATATCTGTTGGGTCACCTGCCAGGGGCCGACCACGCATAGGTCTTCTCGCGGTGATTCATTTCCCGACCGTGAAGGGGCTGAGATTGCCGCCGCTGAGTATAAGCAGGCACGCGGTTGGACGCCCTTCATTTCCTTTTGTGAACAGTGCTGTGCGTTCCATCTCTACCGCGATTCGCAAAAGAAGATTAACGCTGGAACAGATGCGCCGCTCTCGCCGACCGTGCTATCTTAGGGGCGGTTTCCCTGTAAAAGTCGTCGCCGAAATGAGCGGATGAGGTCTCATGCGCCTACTGAGTGTTCGCATTCAAGATTTTCGTTGTATAGAGGACTCCACCGAATTTCCAATCACGGATGTCACCTGTCTCGTCGGCAAAAACGAATCAGGCAAGACGGCGATCTTGAAGGCTCTCTACAAATTGAAGCCAGATGTCGAGAGCAAAGCAAGTTTCGATCCTGCGATCGATTATCCCAAACGAAAATGGCGTCCCGAGCAACCGATTCCTGCCAGCCCTCCTGCCCTTACCACGAAATGGAGGCTGGATGCAGCCGACGTGGCAGCGTTGGAAAAGCAGTTTGGCACCGGAATCATCGCAGACCACACCTTTACGGTAACGAAGGGCTACGAGAACAACAAAGGATATTACACGGTAAGAACTGATGACTCGGCCGCGGTCAAGCATCTAATAGTCGAGCTGAAACTATCAGAGGAGGAGAAGGCTCTTTCGGGCGGCTTTGATCTCAAATCTATCCAGAAGGCTGTGGAGGAAGCTAAACAAATCGGCGCTGCGCAGCAGAAGTTGCTCGACACCTTCAAACAACGCTATCCAAATGGTATCAACTCTGCCGTTATTCAAGCGGTGTACGAGCGGGTACCTACATTCTTGTACTTCGACAGCTATTTAACTTTGCCGGGCACTGTGTCGGTGGACGCTCTTGCAACTCGGAAAACCCAGAATCAGTTAAGCGACAAAGATCGCGTGTTTTTGTCAGTGCTCGCTCTTGCCGGAACCAGTTTGGAAAAGGTTCACGGGTCGGGAACCTATGAAGAGTTCAATTCAAAGCTGCGAGCTGTATCGAACCAAGTCACCGACCAGATTTTCAAATACTGGTCACAGAATAAGCATCTCGACGTGGACATGAGGTTAGATGCGGCTCGATCAGGCGACCCAGCGCCGTTCAACTCAGGTTGGATCTTCCGCACACGGATTGACAATCGACGCCATCGAGCCGACACAAGTTTCGACGAACGAAGCAGTGGTTTCGTCTGGTTCTTCTCTTTCCTGGTTTGGTTTAACCAATTAAGACAGACTTACGGCAACAACCTAATCATTCTCTTGGATGAGCCGGGCTTGACCCTCCACGCACGGGCGCAAGCTGACCTGCTACGTTACATCAATGAGCAGCTCCGTCCCTACTATCAGGTCATTTATACGACACACTCCCCGTTCATGATCGACGCCGACGACTTACTCTCAGCTCGTACAGTAGAAGATGTCGTGAAGAAGGAGAAACAGAAAGACCAAGAGATCGTCGAGCACCTACTGGGAACAAAGGTGAGTACGGATGTCTTGAGCACAGACCCCGATACAGTGTCGCCATTACAGAGGGTGCTCGATTACGAGATAACACAGACTTTATTCGTTGGAAAACACACTCTTCTTGTTGAGGGCTCTTCCGATTTGCTTTATCTGAAGTGGTTCTCACGTCAATTGGAGAAGGCTGGTAAACCCGGTCTCGACTATCGCTGGGTCATCTGTTCGGTTCGGGGCGTTGATCGGCTTCCCGGTTTCGTGTCGCTGTTCCGTGGGAACAACCTGCACATCGCGGCTGTCGTCGATGTTCAAGCGGGGCACAAGCAGAAAATCGAACACGCCAGAAAAAGCCTAGAAGACAAACACCTTTTGACCCTAGACAATTACACGGGGCAAGCGGAGGCTGATATAGAAGATGTCGTGGGCAGAGATTTCTACGTGGCGCTCGTGAACGAGGCTTACGAACTACGGGGTAAAGAGCAAGTGCCTGCGGCAAAACCTGCCGGTGCTCCCCAGCGTGTTGCCAAAGAAGTCGAGGCACATTTTGCGATTCTGCCACCTCACCGCCCAGAGTTTAGTCACGAGCTGCCAGCGGAATGGCTTTTTCAAAGAGGAGACGATGGTGCGAAACTTCCCGGCTTCAATGATGCCTTGGGACGAATGGAGAAGTTGATCGGCGATCTTAATGCCCTCATGCCGTGATGGCAAGGCGAGAGAGCCGATTGCCTCGTTGTTGGCGAGAACTGCTTCTCAGACCTACATCTTCTTCTTCGAGGGCATAAAGGGTGCAAAGATGCCTTGGAGCTGTGCTCTCATCTGCGCGTCGGCCTTCTGAGCTTTTAGCTGGGAGATTTTCCTCTTGGTTTCTTCAGAGAGTCCGTTGCAGACCCAAATGGGCTTGCCGCTACCAGCATCCTCAATCTGCTCTGCCTTGATCCACCCGGCATCAAAAAGCCTCTTCACTTGAGCAGAGGTTTCCTCATTCCGGGGTATCGTAAAGCCGAGGTCCAAGAAATCTATGATCCATGCATCGGGATCGTTCATGATTGCAGGATGGTAGCACAACACCAAGGTAATCTTGGCTGCTGCGACTTACGATATGATTTCTCTAATCTGTTCCGCCGTCAGTATCCAGTGTCCGGTGTGCGATGCCAGTATCTGCTCGTGGATCGGCGCATACTTTTCCAGCATCTGCGGATAACGATGCATTGTCGTCATGGAGTGACTGTTCAGTCCGCCTGACCTGCCCCCCAGAAATTAGTCCATTGGAAATGTGACTTCTCCATTTAGGATGACCCGCCCAGGGTCTAAGGAGGAGTCGTGCGAAAGAGTCGATTCAGCGAAGAGCAGATCATCGCCGT
>Ga0187859_10000218_pt1 | contig 40393 bp, 34 predicted proteins | sample June2016WEW_10_1_2_FD_133019 | JGI IMG/M metagenome (GOLD analysis project Ga0187859, IMG submission 133019) | Peatland microbial communities from SPRUCE experiment site at the Marcell Experimental Forest, Minnesota, USA - June2016WEW_10_10 | ecosystem: Environmental > Terrestrial > Soil >...
GCCCGATCCAATATCGATGAAGGTGAATTCATCGAGGGCGATCGGTAGGCTCGCCATCATTTCGCGAAACAGGGACGGCTCCGTCGGTTGATACGGAGAATAAAAAGCTCCCAGCAGCCGCGCGCGCCAACCGACTGTTCCGCTGGTGGTGTTGACGCGATGCTCCCAGTCGTACTCCATGTCGCCATAGCGCTGGCGGCGGCGCTCAGGCGTAGAATCTCGAAGAAAATTCCAGAGGTTGCGGAGGAGGTTAGCACTTAGCATTGAGCACTTAGTACCAACCATAACGAGCGTTTAAAGCGAAAGCTAGAATTAACTGCTAATTGCTACTTGCTGCTCTTCTGGTGTGGGGGCTGCGGAGGCGATGCTCCTGGAGTTAGACCCTTCGTGATGAAGTAAAGGATTTTCGGATCCTGCACTTCGATCCGCCCGTCGGTCATTAGTTGGTAAGGATTGCCCTTCGGATCGGCAGGCGTTCCGTGAATGAATCCTGCGCGTTCCAGATCGCGCATGCTCGCCGGCAATTCCCCCGTCTGCTGGCGATACCGCTCAACGACACGCTCCAACTGCGTAACTTCCTCGTCGACTTGTAGCGCGAGCAGGTGTTCGACTGCGTTCTGCCGTATGCTCGGTTCTTTCGTGCTCTGGTAAGTGGTGACCCACAACATGCGCGCCGTGTCGAACTCGCCCGCATGCTGCGCCATCCGAGCGGCGAGAATCGGCATGAATTCGTTAGTGACGGGAACCGCCGCGCCCAGCTTGAATGCCTCTGCCGCTTTGGCATAGTCAATGAACTCGGTGAAATAGAGGAATCCCATGTTGTAGTACAGCCGCCATTGATCGGGATTGTGTTCGATCCCATATTTCATCAGCGAGAGCGCGGCGCCAGGTTGGCCCGCGCCGCTCGGCGGTTTCGGCGCCAGGAAATTCGCCCCCAATTCGTAAGCGGGCAGAAGCTTCGGGTCCAGTTGGGTGGTGACTTCAAGAAGCGGAGCCAGCAACCGGAAATCGCTCGAGCCGGCATTATGTTGATCGCCAAAATACTGCACGGCGCGCGTCCAATAGATATCCGCCAGCAGGCCGGTATAGCCGAGGCTCAATCGCCGCAGCACTTTCGGAGAGGTGATGTAAAGCTCCTCCTGTGCAACCGCTTTGCGCCGCCCGCGGTCCATCGTGATGAGGGTCGCCATGGCGCCGGTTAGGGAAAACAACAGCACAGCCAAGGCCACCAGTTTTACGCGCCCGCTCGCAGTCATTTTCATTTCAGGTTCCGGCGCTGGAAGATCAGCACCGCTCCCGAGATCGCCATGGCCGAATAGAGCAGGGCGTAGATGGAGTTATAGAGAATGAGGCGCCCGGCCACGGCATCGCCGTGCGCGACCTGAGTGATCACATTCAGAGCGGAAAAATTTGGCACCAGATACGCGATACCCGTTGCCAGCCAGCCACCCAACCCATGCGTCATGCGAGCGAAGCCGCGCAGGTCTTCGGCCAAGCTGCCAATGACGAATAACGCGAAGGTGAAGACCGCCGACATCAGCGGAGTGGAGAACGACGAGAAAAATAGCGCGAGCGCGCAGACGATCAAGAATTGCAGCACGATAAAATACAGCGCTACGAGCACCCAGACGTCCATCTTCTCGAACTTATGCGCCACATAGAGCAGCGCCAGCAGGACGCCCACAGCCATGCAGAGCGTGTTCACGACCAGAGTCCCGGTGAGGCCGAAGAATTTGCCGACGACAAATTCCCAACGTCGCACCGGCCGCGACAGCACAGTGTAGAGCGTGCGTTTCTCGATCTCCTTCGAAACCAGGCCAATCCCTATGAAGATGGCGATGACGACTCCGAAGAGCGAAACCGCTGTCAAGCCAAGATTCACAACGACTAGACGTTCGATGTCGATGGAGATTTCCCCTACCAGAATCGCGGCGCCGGAAAGTAGCAGCGCAAAGGCGATCAGGTTGTAAAGAACGCGGTCGCGCACTGCCTCCCGAAAAGTGTTGAAGGCGATATAGCCGATGCGCGAGTTCACACGCCCACCCCTTTCCGGCTTTCCTGCGTTCCCAGTTCATTTCCTTCTTCTTGACCAGCGCTTCTCTGGATTCCGTCGGGCTGCAGTTTTTGAATGTAGTATTCCTCCAGCGACTTGCGGACCGGCGCCAACGAAATCAGTTTGAAACGTTCCCGACGGAGAAGTTCCAGCGCCGCGTCCTGATGCTCCTCAGGCAATACGGCGTTGACCATGTCACCGCTGATCCTGGCCACGGCTCCCAAGCTGATCAAGCCCGCGGGCACTTTGGGCGCGTAGAAGATAATCTCGATTTTCCCTTGTGTTCCAGAAGTCAGGTCCGCAATCGCTCCCACTCCGCGCAATTCCCCTTGGTGGATGACGGCCACCCGGTCGCAGAGCGCCTCGGCATCCGAAAGGATATGCGTGGAAAAGAAAACCGTCTTGCCCTCTGACCGAAGCTGCTGGATCAGGTCGCGAACCTCGCGCCGCCCCATCGGGTCTAATCCCGACATGGGCTCATCGAGAAAGACCAGCTTCGGATCGTGCAAAATCGCCTGGGCCAGACCGACCCGCTGCAACATACCCTTCGAGAATTTTCGCAACTGCACGTTCCCCGAATCGCTCAATCCAACGCGCTCGAGCATCTGTTCCACCCGCGCGGAACGCCCTTTTGCCGGGACTCCCGAGAGTTGCCCGTAATAATTCAGCAGTTCGCGAGCAGTTAGATGGTCATAGAAGTAAGGTTGTTCGGGCAGGAATCCAATCTGCGATCTCACTGCGGGATCGTCCAACTCTTTTCCCAAAAGCTGCGCTGTTCCGGCCGTTGGAAATACCAACCCCATCAGCAGTTTGAGAGTGGTCGTCTTGCCCGCGCCATTTGGCCCCAGAAAGCCGAAGACCTCGCCTTCTTCGACCCTGAGACGCAGGGGGCGCAGGGCAAGTTTGGGCCGCTTGTGCCAGAATCCGACCAGATAGGTTTTTTCGAGGTCCAGAATTTCAATTGCTGCCATGGCTATGCCAAGAACTGCCCAGCTCCTTAGATGGAGGTTGCGAGGAATTTAATCCAATCGTAGAAACTCGGTTCCGATGAAAAGATTATAAGCAATACGCACACGTGACGCGGGCGTCGTACCGCTTGGTTGGTTACGAAGGTAAAGCGCGTGTTAATGAAGCGTCGGGTGAGAAAAATCGTGAGGCTAAACTACCGACGCCATGGAGAAGAGACGCACTGCGTTAGTTTTGCGGGGAGACGGTATTATCACAGGTTGTGACTTGCGTCATGCTATAGCGAACGACTCCGTCTTCATAGGAGCAAAAATAGCGCATGCCTGAGTAGTCCCATACTATGGGACTCGCGATAACGTTGTAACTGCCGCTTGGCGTGCCTGTGACATTCGTGAGCGAGAAGCTGTAGCCGCTCCTTTGGCCGGCAGCCAGGACCGAATCAATCAGGCAGGCACCGCTCGAAGTCGGCGGCGTGCAACTCGTACCACCAAGGGCCCCGAGGCTGGACGCAAAACCGACAGTTGGATAGGCCGAGTTGTAGGAAATCTGTGCCGTATTGACGGTTCGCACCGCGGCGACGGCGGACGATTCCGCGGCGGCTATCCGCGAGCGCAGAAAACTGGGGACCGCAATGGCCGCGATAATCAGGATGATGGCCACCACGATCAACAGTTCAATCAGCGAAAATCCCTTGGTCCTGCGCATCGCCTCTCCTCAGTGCGGATCCACGCTCGCAAACGCTCTCCCGATGCCAATCCCGAAAGAGCAAATCCGATCCAGTTTCGCTACAAGTGTTGCATTTCGCGTGCCGGACTCGGTTGATGAGAGGGCAAATGTAAGTTATTGAAAACGCGATGCAGCGCAACCTGGCCGTTTCATGTATCGAAGGCGCAGGTTGTGTTCGCCACATCAGGGATGACATTTTGTGTCACTCAATCGAACCTGCAGAGGGCCGATTTTGCGAAACGACCCGGGGATGCCATTCGTGGATGCTATTGCAGCGGCGATACGCTGGTTGTGCAAGTCGCCAATGATGTGGCGCTGTATCGCACCACCGCGTCAGCGAACGAACAGAAGTAGCGAACACCGCTCTGATTTGGGGTCAAAGGCGAAGCGATGAACGTGTAGGACGCGTTTGGCGTTCCGCCGGTGCCCGACAGGGCGAAGGAGTAACCACTCTTGGTGCCAGAGGCCAGCTGCGTATCGATAAAGCATGCTTGTGTGCTTCCTGGCGGTGCGCAACTCGTGCCGCTGAGCGAGGCGAGCGTGATCGCAAAACCCACCGTCGGATAACTCGAGTTATACGAAATCTGCGCTGTATTCAGCGTTCTCAGCGATGCGACTGCCGATGCCTCGTTAGCCGCGATGCGCGCCCGCAGCAGGTTTGGGATCGCGATTGCCGCAATGATTAGAATGATAGCCACCACAATCAGCAGCTCGATCAGAGAAAACCCTTTTTCCTTTTTCATTCTTGAAAACCTCTCCCCGTTCCTATCTCCGAAGTAACCACAACCACACTCCGTTCGCATTTGACTCGCCACTTCCCGGGGTCTGAACATGCTGGGCATGCTACTGCAAACAATGAGTCTTTCGGCGTAATGGTTAACGGGCTGTCGGCTCGAGATATCTTGCACTCGCCTTCTTGACAAACTTTGACAAATCGCGGCTGGATCGCTCTGCCAATTTGTGTCAGTCCGTATCGAGACATTGGGCCAGAGATAACGGGGGAGAAGAGGACTCAGGCGCAAGAAAAAAGTAGAAGATCTCTCCTTTGCTTTATATGGATTCTTTGCCCAACCCAAGCTTATTGCAGCGGGGTCTGCGTCGTATCGCAGGTGCTGATGGTGCCCGTGTTGTAGCGGACTACAGCATCCTCGAAAGAGCAGAAGGAGCGCACGCCCGTCTGATTCGGAGTCAGGGGCGATGCGATGGATTGATACGAAGTGACTGGACTACTGCCCGAACCCACCAGACTGAACGAGTAACCGCTCTTGGTGCCCGAAGCCAGCTGGGTATCGATCAAGCAGGCGCCGGCTGAGGTGGGCGGAGAGCAGCTCGTGCCCGACAGAACACCCAGATTGGCGCCAAAGCCGACCGTGGGATAAGCAGAGTTGTATGAAATTTGTGCTGTGTTGATGGTGCGAACCGATGCCACGGCGGACGATTCATTCGCCGAAATACGAGCGCGCAGCAGGTTTGGGATGGCAATCGCAGCGATAATCAAGATAATCGCCACAACGATCAGCAATTCGATGAGCGAGAAACCGTTTTGTTTCCGCATCTGAATGTTTCCTTTTCCATAGGTGAACGGGCTTGAGCGAAATGAAGTCATCGCTAGTACTATCGGCTATGCGGGCTGGAGTCTTTAGGAGACCGAAACCAAATGCCGAAAGGCGGATTTCAGGCGCTTCTCTGCCATAGCGTCGTTCGATTCAGGCGCGATGCGTGGTAATGGCGTTGCCAGAGGTGGGATGGGGGTAAGACTTAGCCTGCCAGGAGCAGGCAGGCTATGCGGCGGGTTGGGGTTATGGGCGGAAAAGGAATAAAAAATAAAAAAGCAGAGGATTTCTCCTCTGCTTCTTTAAGGCTTGTACCCTCCCCCAGGTACTTTGCCAAATTCAAACTTACTGCAGCGGGGTTTCGGTTCCAGCGCAGCTCGTCAGAGAAGCCGTGCTGTAGCGAACGACCGCATCGGCGATCGAGCAGAAGGAGCGCACGCCGGACTGGTTCGGAGTCAGCGGCGAGCCGGACGTATAGTACGAGCTAGCCGGGGCTGAACCAGAGGAGGCTGCTTCGAACGAATAGCCGCTCTTGGTGCCCGAAGACAACTGGGTATCGATCAAGCAAGCGCCAGCGGACGTAGGCGGTGCGCAGCTGGTGCCCGAGAGGGCGCCAAGGTTAGCCGCAAATCCGACTGTCGGATAAGCAGAGTTGTAAGAAATCATCGCGGTGTTGATGGTACGAATCGACGCAACTGCGGACGACTCGTTAGCCGCAATACGTGCACGCAGCAGGTTCGGGATAGCAATCGCGGCGATGATCAGGATGATCGCCACCACGATCAGCAGTTCGATCAGTGAGAAGCCCTTTTGTTTCCGCATTTAAATTTTCCTCGTCTCCGTTTGACTGGTTTTGGTTGGATGACCAACTCGCCTGTACTATCGCACTCTAAGTGCCAGAGGCCAAAGTGACGGAAGTCAGATGTCCTTCTGGATGCAAACCCAGCATTTTCAGCGGCCGTTCGCCTGAAAGTTACCTCTACCATTACCGGCAATCGACCGAGCCATGACACTTTCAGAGACTAGAATTGACAAATTTTGCCAACGGCCCCGATCCCCGCTGGCCGTGCAAACCGCTTGCGGGGAGCCGCGATTCCCGACTTAGGAACGCTTGAAACCGCCTCTCTTGCGTTAGCGTTCGGGGCCATTTTTTGTTCAGACTGGAAGCTGCGGCAATCGGAGTAACGAACCGCATCGCGGCAAGAACCGCACCCAGTAATGTTGGGGACATCAGCCTTCACTTGCTCGAGAGTAGCGATTCTACTTCTTTCAGAGCTTCGGGGAGATTCGGCGACGAGTGCGCGAGCCCTTCGTAAATCGCCCTCGCTTCGGCAGGATGGCCCTCATGCTGTAAAGCCTGCGCCTCTAGCAAGTACGCAACGTCGCCCGGTTGCACCGCGACGGCACGCGAGTACCAGCGAACCGCCTCGGCCAGGTCGCCACTATCCTGCGCGAGCAGGCCCAGCCCGATCATTGCTCTGGTCCGCTCCGGCGCCAACTGCAAGGCTGTTTCGAAACACTGCCTCGCTTTCAACGGCTGCCCCATTTGGCGGTAAACAAAGCCGAGACTTCCGTACGCAGTTGCGCGCATACCGACGTCGCCGGCGTGATCGATCACCGTCTGATATCGCTCAATGGCTGCGGGCAGATTGCCGCGACGGTCCTCATATGCGCCGAGATTCAGGTTGGCGATCAGTCCCGTAGGTCGAATGGCCAGTGCAGAGCGGAAGTGGGCAGCGGCTTCATCCGCTCTTCCCTGGTTATACAGAAACTCCCCGAGATTAGCCTCGGCGACGTAGTTGTCATGAGTTAGGGCCAAGGTGCGCTGCCAGAATGACTGCGTATCGTGCCAGTAGCCAACCTGCCGGTGGGTGAGCATGCTGAGTGTAAGCAGACATGCGACAGCTGGAATGGCAAGCCATTTGGCCGAGATTTTGCGAGCATCGGCCCAATCTCCCACCAGCCAGGTCACCATCAGAAACAGGCCTACAAATGAGAGGTAAGCGTAGCGATCCGCCATCGCCTGCAGTCCCACCTGTACGAGCCCGATCATGGGTACCAAGGTGCCTAGAAACCAGAACCATCCGACAGCAAGATAGCGCTGCTGGCGGCGACGAAGCACCCAAGCGGTGACGAGAATCAACAAAGCCGTGGCCGTGCCCGCTTGCCAGGCTGGATAAAGCTTGTCGGGGTGAGGATAGAGGCCCACCAGTTTCGACGGCCAGAAGGCTTTCCCGATGTAGCGAACGTAAGAAACAGCCGCATTTTCGAGCCGCAAGAGGAAACTGTATTCAGAGAGATTCTTGACCGCGCCTCCCGCCTTCTGCGCCTTCATCGTAACCACGGCGCTTGCGGCAGAGAGCAAGAACAGCGGCAGCTTTTCGAGCACCAGCCATGCGCTTCGCCATCTGGGCAGCAATCGACCTTGCTCTGATAACTCCGACGAAATAGGAGCGCCGATTCGGCATAGCGGCCAGTAATCCCACAGCAAGAGCACAAATGGAAAAGTGATTACCTGCGGCTTGCTGAGGAGCGCCAGTGCAAAGCAGCACGTTACGGCGGCATAGCGGCCAATTCCCGGACGGCGCGCGTACCAGGTGTAGGCACACAAGGCGAGCAGGAAAAACAGCATGCTCAATACATTTTTCCGCTCGGCGGCCCAAGCCACAGATTCGACATTGATCGGATGCAGCGCAAAAAGAGCGGCGACCATCAGGCTGCGCCCGCGAAATCCGGTGGCGCTCTGGAGCAATAGAAAGAGAAGCACTGCGTTGAGCGCGTGCAGCAGGACATTCATATAGTGGTGTCCGGCTGGTTTCAGGCCGAAAAGTTCGCAGTCCAGGGCGTGGGAAAGCCAGGTCAGAGGATGCCAGTTCGCCTCTTCATAAGTGGTAAAAGCCCATTTCACGGTTGTCCACGTCACGCCCGCTTTTACGTGAGGGTTGTCGACGATATATCTATCGTCGTCATACCTGAGAAACCCATTGTTAGTCACCGGGTTGTAGGAGATAAGGACAGCGACGGTAATCAGCAAACAGAAGAGTAGCGTCTGGCTCCTGGGCGACTGAAACAGCCGGGAAGAACTCGAGCAGCGAGGTTCTTCGAGACGTTTCATAGCCGTGGCAGAGGAAGACGAACTCATGGATTCAACTATTCTCAACCAGACGCCAACATTGGTGGAGATGAACTGCGAAGTCTAAGTTCCCTTGGTAACTCAGAGAGTCCGGCCGAGTTCTTCTCTGCGGTAGAATGGCCCTCGGCGCGGAGAATATGCCGAACCTCCAACGCAACCCCGACCGCGACATCGCTCGCGCTTCTACTCTGCCTGCACACCTCTATTTTAGTCCGGCAACTTTTGAGCAGGAAAGGGCCACCATTTTCGCCGCCACATGGCAGGTGGTCGGTCATGTTCGCCAGGTGGCGAATCCTGGCGACTACTTTACCTTCGACCTCATCGGAGAGCCGCTTCTCATCGTGCGCGGCGACGACGGGATCCTGCGCGGCTTTTACAACGTCTGCCGGCATCGGGCCGGTAATCCCGCCACGGGCTGTGGCAATCGCAAGCTCTTCCGCTGCGCCTACCACGGCTGGACATACCGCCTCGACGGCGCTCTGCTCGTGACTCCTGAGTTTGATGGCGTCGAGGATTTCGATCCCCAGGATTTTGGACTGGCTCCGGTGCGGCTCGAAGAATGGTTCAATCTCATCTTCGTCAATCTCGACCCTGAGGCTCGTCCCTTGCGCGAGTCGCTCGGAGAACTGCCTGCGCAAGCCGAGAAGTTTAATTTCCGCAACATGAAGTTTTCCGAGCGCCGAAGGTATGACATGAACTGCAACTGGAAAACTTATATCGACAACTATCTGGAGGGCTATCACGTTCCGAGCGTCCACCCGGCGCTCAATCGCGAGATCAACTATGGCGCCTACGTGGTCGAGCCTTATCCGCAGTACGTTCGGCAGTGGACGCCGATCCGCGGCGCTCAGCCGGGAGACGCTACTCCGAGGCGTTACGAATCGGGCAAAGACCTCACCGCCGACTATTTCTGGATATTCCCCAACTGGATGCTCAACTGCTATCCCGACAATGTTTCGCTGAACATCATCCTCCCACTGACGCCCGAGCGCACGCTGGCCATCTTCGAATGGTATTTGCCTGAGAAGGATTTGGGCAGCGATGCGGCAGCCAAAGCTTTAGCCTTCAGCGATGAGATCCAAGTGGAAGATGTCAGCATCTGCGAGGTCGTGCAAAAGAACCTCCACTCTCGCAGCTATCACAGCGGGCGCTATAGCGTGAAGCAGGAGAAAGGCGTACACGCCTTCCACCAGATGTATCGCGAGTTGATGCCGGAATAACTGATTGAAGAAGCTGTTACTTCGGAGTGGACACGAGCTTTCGGAACGATTCGCAGTGAATCTAACCTAGCTAAAATTGACATGTGGCGGAGCGCCTTGTGGACCGCGCCTCGCCAACTTTTTCGACATGTCAGCCTCAGCCGAAAAGCGCATCGTCATCTTCTGCCTGCTGCTGGTGGCGGCCACGCTGGCTTTTTACAATCCCGTCGTTCACAACGGTTTCATCGAATTCGACGATTCCGACTACATCGTCAAGAATCTCCAGCTTCAGCAGGGCCTTGCCTGGAACACGGTGAAGTGGTCGTTCACGACCTTTCACGCTGCAAACTGGCATCCACTGACATGGCTCTCGCATGCCGTCGACTACCAGATTTTTGGGCTCAATCCAGTGGGCCATCACTACGTCAATCTCCTGCTGCACGCGGCCAACGCGGTTTTGCTCTTCTTATTGTTGTGGCGGGCGACCGGGCTTACCTGGCCTAGCGTCGTCGTAGGGGCATTGTTCGCTTTGCATCCGGTCAACGTTGAGTCGGTAGCCTGGGTCGCGGAGCGCAAGAATGTTCTCAGCATGTTGTTTTTTCTGCTAGCCCTGGATGCCTACGATCGTTACGCGCGCACCGGCAGGCGATCTCTCTACGCATGGGTTGCGATTTTGTTTGCCCTAGGACTGATGGCAAAACCGCAGATCGTTACGCTGCCGTTCGTGCTGCTGCTCTGGGATTATTGGCCGCTGCAGCGCCTGCGTGGATTCCCAACTCACGGGGATGGCGATGCGGGCGCCTCGCCGTCCGCGTCCGCCTCACGCTCGCTCAGCTTTTTGGTTTGGGAGAAGTGGCCGCTGTTCGTTCTCGCCGCCGCGGACTCGGTCATCACGGTGATCGCGCAACGCGCCGGGGCCGCCGTACGCACGGCGGCGGAAGTATCCATGCCGGCTCGCATCGACAATGTCTTCGTTTCCTACGTGCGCTACATGGGAAAACTGTTTTGGCCCTCGCGCCTTGCTCCCATGTATCCGCATCTTGGCAATTCGCTGCCGCAGTTCGAGGTGATGGGGGCACTGGCCTTGCTGCTGCTGATTTCCGCGCTGGTATGCCACTGGCGGGATCGCCGCTATTTGCTTGTCGGGTGGCTGTGGTTTCTGGGAACCCTAGTGCCAATGATCGGAATTGTTACGGTTGGCGAACAAACCATGGCCGACCGCTACGCTTACATTTCCTTCATCGGATTGTTCATCGCCGTGGTTTGGGCTGTCAATGATTGGGCTGCCCAGAGGAAGTCTCTTGCCACTACAGTCAGGGATCGTCACATCGGCGCGGCGTGGCTCGCCGCAGCTACCGTCGTTGTGTGCGTCCTCGGAATCCTCACCTATCACCAACTTGGTTACTGGCACGACGATGAAACCCTGTGGCGCTATACCCTAGGTGTCACCGATCACAATTACATGGCGCATGACAACCTTGCGCTAGCTCTCGCCAGAGAAGGCCGATCGGACGAAGCAGTTGTCGAATTCCGCGCTGCCAATGCTCTGCATAAATATCCGCCAGCGCAAGTCATTGCTCTCGCTCTCTACGAAGAGCGCGTCGGCCACGCCGCCGAAGCCATCGAAGAATGTAAATCGGTCTTGCGCACCGCCAACAATGGCGATCCGAGGCTGCAAAGCGCTGCGTGGACCACGCTTGGCCAAGCCCAACTGCAATTGCGCCAATACGACCAAGCCGCTGAAAGCTACCAGAATGCGCTGCGCCTGAGCCCGGAGAATGAAATGGCGTTGGTTGGCTCTGCCTTAGTGGCGCTCGGCCAGGAGAAGTCCGAGGAAGCCGTTGCCGACTTGGCGCATGTCGTAAAGATTGATCCGAGCGATGTGAATTTCCTTTTGCTAGCGCAAGCTTTGCGCCAAGCCGGCCATGACGACGAAGCGGAACGGGCGACCGCGGAGGCAGGGAAAATCTCATCTAATATAAGTCAGGCGCAAAGCGCAGCAGGCCAGCTGCTTTCCGTTGCCGACCTGAAGAACGGCAACTGACCACCGATAACTGATAACTGATAGCCAACCGCTGCTTCTAAGTCCGCTTCAGCAACAAGCAGGTAATATCATCGTGCTGCGGAGTGTTGCCCACGAATTTGTCTAACTCCGCCAACAGGCCGCGCAACATTTGTGGCGGGGCTGACGCTGCCTCGCGATCCACCAGCCGAATCAATTCCGGTTCGCCATATTCTTCCGTTTTCGAATTTTCCGCTTCGACCACGCCATCGGTGAAAATCACCAGCCAATCTCCAGGATCGAGGCGCGTCGTCCCGACCTGGTAAGGCGATTCGGCGAAAATCCCGATTGGGATGCCGCCCGCTTCCAGGCGTTCCATCACGCCTGTGTTCTTGCGCAGGATGGGAACATTATGCCCGGCGTTCACATAAGCAATTTCTCCCGTCATCGGATCGAGTTCGGCGAAGAAAGCAGTTGTGAAGCGCACTCCGCCCATGCTGTTGGAACAGGCGTATTGATTTACGCCTGCGACCAGTTGCGCGAGCGCGACGCCGCTCGTGGAGAGCGTGCGCAGACTGGCCTGAAGCGTTGCCATGAGCATTGCCGCCGGAATACTCTTTCCCGCGACGTCGGCGACCACAAACAGAATGCCTCCGTCGCTCGGGGTGCGCCCTGGGCGCAGGATCACATCGTAGTAATCGCCTGCGACCGTGTTCGCCGGACGCGTCGCGTAAGCGATCTGATATCCGGGAATTTGCAGCGGTGCTCCCGGCAGCAGCCACGTTTGAATGTCCTTGGCAATCTCGAGGTCGCGCTTCATCACGACACGATCGGCGAGCTCCAGCAGTAGGGCCGCAAACAGGAGCAATCCACCGACGACGTGGAAGTCCATTACGAAGATTTCGACATGCCCGGCCTCGTCTTTGTAGGTAAACCCGCTGGAAGAAAAGAACAAGAAAATCAGCCCCGCCAACACGAGGATGCGGCGCGCCGGAGTGAGTTTCTCCAGGATGGCCCAGAACAATGCTTTCGCCATGCGCCAGAATCGCCGGCGTCTGGACGGCTCTTCCTGCAAATTTTCCAGCCCCGCCGAATACAGCCGATAGCTGGAGAGCGCATCCTTCTGCAACTGCGACCAGAGCTGGTTTACTGCCATCCCTTCGCTCACGCGATACCAGAATTGGCGGGCATTACCCTTTACTGGCGGCGGAGGCGGGACAGTTTGCTGAGTGGAAGCCATGGCGGAGTGACCATTATAGGGCAGTGGACGCGAGACTTAGCGGCTGTCGACAGTCATGAGATCAACCGCGCCTCGGTGAGCTGTCGATCCTCTCTTTTCCGGAGGGATCTCCACTTTCTAGCGCGTAACAAACTCATGATCCGAATAATTATGAACATGTTCAAATTGTTCTTGACAACGATCTTTTGTGGCCTTACCTTGATTATGAACATGTTCAAGTTCGCCGCGAGGAGGCACAATGCAAGCCCATGCCAGCAACATCGTCGTCGTTACCAACAACGTCATCGTCATCACCTACGTGGTTTATCTGATGATCAGTGTCGCCCTGACCATCTGGGTCGCCCGCACTCTCTACCGACGCGGCGGCATCTTCCTGGTGGATGCGTTCCATGGCAACGCGGAACTTGCCACTTCGGTCAACCATCTGTTGGTGGTCGGTTTTTACCTGATCAACATCGGCTTTGTTTCTCTGGCCCTAAAGACCGGAGAGAACATCGTCACGTCAAGGGAAGCGATCGAGTTGCTGAGCGACAAAGTGGGCATGGTGCTCCTGGTTCTTGGCGGAATGCACTTTTTCAACTTGTTCGTTTTTTCCCGCATCCGCAGGAATTCTCAAGGGTCGCGGCGTTCAACTCCACCTCCGCCGGTCGCGCCGGACGCCATGCTCAACCTCGCGATACCCCGCTAGCCAGAGTACCGCAATGGGTGCGGAGCGAATTGTGACCCACAAGGAGGGGCAACATGCGCAAACTTTATGTGCTCTACGATCCCAAATGCGAACTCTGCTGTCGTTTGAAAGAGTGGCTCGCGGAGCAGAATGCCTGGATCGGCCTGGAGCTAATGCCCGCCGGATCGGCAACTGCTCGAAAGATGTTTCCCACGCTTGAACACATCGCCTCCCAGAACGATCTGGCCGTGATCAGCGATGAAGGCGCGGTGTATCTGAACGATCGTGCCTGGATTATGGTTCTCTACGCGCTGGAGGAATATCGCGACTGGGCGGCGCGTCTGACCCATCCGCTGCTGATGCCGCTGGCCCGCCAGGCCTATGCGGCGCTGTCTCGGAACCGTCATTTCCTCTCCCGCTGGATGAGCGCCGCCGGGCCCGAAACAATCGCCGCGGAACTGCGTGAGGTGGTGCTCGAGCCATGCGCTCTGCCCGAAAGCAAGTTGCCGACGCCCGACATTCGGGACTACTTGCAATGACAATGACAACCAGCAAAATGAATTCGACACTCAAAAACCGCACGACGCCGCGCGCCGAAGATACACGTCGCAAGATCTATGAGGCGGCGATGGAACTCTTCCGCGAAAAAGGGTTCGAACCCACTACCATGCGCGACATCGCCGCAAAAGCCGGCGTCGCGCTGGGCGCCGCCTATTATTACTTCTCGGCCAAAGATGCCTTTGTGCTGGCGTTTTACCAAGAGATGCAGGCGACGAGCAACGAGGCCATCCTGGATGCCCTCGCCGGACACAAAAAGCTCAAAGACCGCATTCGATGCGTGCTCGAAAAGCGTCTCGAACTGTTGGAGCCGAATCGCAAGTTCTGCGCTGCGCTCTCGCGCCACGCGCCCGACGCCGCCGATCCCCTCTCGCCCTTCAGCGAGGAATCCCGCCCCATCCGCGAACACGCCATCGAGCACATGCGAATCGCGGTGGAAGGCGGCGATATTAAGGTGCCATCCGATTTGAAGCCGCGATTGCCATATCTTCTCTGGCTTTATCAAATGGCGCTGATCATGTTCTGGCTCTACGACCGCTCGCCGGGACAGCAACGCACGCGTCGGTTACTGGAGAAGAGCCTGGGGCTTCTGGTCAACCTTCTGCGCGTCTCGACCTTGCCGCTCATGAGATCTCTGCGCAAGGCTGCGCTGGAACTGGTCGAAGACGTGGATAACTAATTTCCTGCGTCGTAAGACTTGCTCCTTCGCCGAATTGCGGCCGCTCTAAAACAACTGCATCTGTGCCGCCTCAATATGCGCGGTGCGACTGCGCCGCGCGTGCTCATTTCCAATTCTGTATTTCTGCCGCAGGGATGACATCAACTGCGACAGCCTCTCCGAATATCCTTTCGGCAAGAATGCGCGACTCTCGTAGCGCTTCTTATAGCTGTTGACCAGGGCAGGGAAGTGCTCCGCTAGAAACGGCATAAAGACAGCGGCCGAGCATGGTTTCAGAAAAAGCGGATTGGCGTAGATATACCTTGCCCCGACTTCGCTCGCGGCTTTTACGAGCGCCTCCAGGTCGCGGAAGTGGTCCGTGATATCCGGCAGCACTGGCGCGCAAATCACGCCCGCGTCCACGCCCGCAAGATTCAACTGGCGCACCGCCTCCAGTCGCAGATCGGGACGCGGCGCCCGCGGCTCCAGTTTGCGCGCCAGGTCGATGTCTACAGTGGTCACAGTCATATTCACAAAGACCTGGTTGTGCTCGCTTAACTTCCGCAGAATCTCCGCATCGCGCGTCACCAGATTTGATTTCGTCACAATTCCGATTTCGAGGCCCGAATGTTTTGCCAGCTCTTCGAGAATGGCGCGCGTGACCTCAAATCGCCGTTCCGCCGGCTGATACGGATCAGTGGCCGTGCCAATGGCAATCGACTCGCCGCGCTTGACCTTTTTCAATTCTGAACGCAACATCTCCGCCGCATGCTGCTTGATAAAAATCTTTCGTTCGAAATCAATCCCATCGCGCAGCTCCATGAACTCGTGCGTATAACGCGCATAGCAATACTTGCAGGCAAACTCGCATCCGCGATAAGGATTGATCGCCCAAGTAAAAGGAAGCTGACGCGCGCTCACCACCCGGCTAAGAAGAGAGCGAGTTCCCAGTGTGAAGTACTCGACATTGTGCCCCTCGCGCACCGACTCGCCCGCAGCCGCCAGGCGCGCGATGCCGATTAACTTAGGGTGAGACTCGGAGAGCGTCACAGCGTCGGGGAGCAGTGGGAGCGTGGCCATAGGCATCGGCGGACATTCGCCATTTGTTCGCCCATGATAGCCATACGTTCCGACCTTGTCAACTAAGACGGGATCACTGCCAGCATTCAGTTACATCGACAACATTTCTTTAAGGTTGATTCCCGAATTTGTCGAAGAATCTGCCATGGCACAACCACTCTCACTCAGTGAGATTAACTGCGTAAGAAAGTTGTCGCCGCATTTCGAACTGGGACAGCTCTTAGCTGGGACGTATTCTTCACCCTTATCGGGCGAGCCCACGGATTCGGCTCAAATCGTCGTGCGCGGCGATCTGGCCAGGGTCGCCCGTACCGCTTATAGGATGTTGGGCCGCCTGTTGCTCGGCATCGTCTCGCTTTTTTTCGTAGGCATATTTCTCCTGTGGTCATGCGACGTTCCATCGGACGCAACTCTGAGGAGTCAATTTCAAAGTGACCGGTCTGAACTCGAAGCGCTCGTTCGCATGTCCCAGGAAGATGCGGATGGAATGACCATCACCTACAACTTTGGCAGACTGGAGAGCAATTTAGGCTGGGCAAGAGCAAAGTCTAGAAGGAGAATACCCCGCGAGAAGTGGGATGAATACCGAGAACTCTTCCGCCAGGTTCACCTCAGCGGATTAATCAAAGATAAGGCCGGGAACGTCTACCTCGTCGCTGCCGCAGAGTTCACCGTCCCTGGGGCGACCAAAGGATTTGTGCACTGCATTCACTTCGGAGACCGCGACCAGACATTTCTTCCCTGTCTGGAGCGACACGATATCGGTCAGGTCGAGGAAGCAGGCGATAAAGGCTACTCGTATCGTCACCTCGAAGAGAATTGGTACATCTTCGAGACGTGGGCTAAAGCTGCGCGCCGTTAATTGCGCAAGATTGCATCACGCTCGCCACGAGTTCTTAGTGGCCCTCCCCCTGCTCCGGCATCAACCCCGGCGGCGGCGCGGGAATTGTTATATCCAGTTTGGTCACCGAACCGAGCGACGATAACGGCTTGTCAAATTCTTTCGTGTTTCCAACCACCAGCACTGCCATCTGATCGCGGTGCAGATATTTTGCCGCCACGCGCGCTACATCTTCCTTCGTCACCGCTTCGATCCCTTTCTGGAAATTCTCCAGAAAATCCAGCGGATAGCCATAAAATTCATACGCCATTTTTTCCTGCAAAACTTTATCCGGAGAATCGAAGCGGAAGACGAAGGAATTCAAAATCGAATCCTTGGCGCGCTTGATTTCTTCATCGTTAATCGGCCGCTTGCTGAGGTCGGCAATCTCGTCATCGAGCGCCTGGATCGATTCAATCGTGGTCGCGCTCTTCGTGCTCACCATCAGCCGCAGCATTCCCTGATGATCCCAACCCGCGCCGATTCCGCCGCCCACCGCGTAGGCGAGGCCTTTGGTCGTGCGAATGTCGCCGAACATGCGTGACGAGAATCCTCCGCCGAAGGCTTCGTTAAACACCGATGTCGCGAAGTAATCGGGATGCTTGCGTGTGATGCCGAGCGCCACCATTTGAATGTGGCTTTGATTGATGTCGGTCTTATCAACCTCGTAGTATCCAGGTTTCGCCGGATCGGCCTTGATCTCCGGGTTGCTCGCTGCCGGACCTTTTGGCCAGGACGCGAATGCCTCGCGCAGCTTTGCCTCCATCTTCGCTGAATCGAAATCTCCAACTACCCCGAGGATGATGTTGTTCGGATGAACGTATTTGCCATGCCACTCGATCAGATCCTGCCGTTTGACCGCCGCTACGGTTTTGTATTCAGGAACGCGCGCGTAGGGATTGTTCGCTCCATAGACGAGCTTCGCTGCCTCGCGCCCCGCGATTTGCCCGGGATCGTCATTGCGCCGCGAGATGCCGTCGTACATCCCCTTCTGCGCGATTTCAATTTTCTCCGCGCGAAATTCCGGATTCCTCAGCAGATCGTCAAACACGCGAAAAACATCGTCGAAATCTTCCTTAAGACACGACCAACTCACGGTAGTCGAGTCACCGCCGCCGCCGGTTTCGACCTTGGCAGCGCGCTGTTCGAGGAAGTCGTCGAGTTGATCGCCGGTCTGCGTTTTCGTGCCCCCTGTGCGCCACACTTCGCCATAAATATCCGTCAGCCCCGTTTTATCGGCCGGAACCGAGCGCTCGCCGCCGCGAATGCGAGCTGTGCCGTCGATGGTCGGCAACTCGTGATCTTCCTGAAGAAAAATCACCATCCCATTCGGCAAAACAAAACGCTTCGGCTGCGATGGATGAAACGCCGGCAACTTCGGAATCGCTATCTGCTGCCAGGGCTGCGGCGAATTCGCCTGTGTCTGCGCCGCAAGTTGCTTGCCGCTCGACAAGCCGATGAAAGGGGCGAAGACAACCAGTGCAAAGCAGGAAGAGAGTCTGCGCTTCACTGTCCACCTCCTTGCGGCGCCGCGCCCGCTGCGGGCGGCCCGCCCGGCGGAGGCGAAAACTCAATAATTCCCACCGTCCGGTTGTCCGGCGTAAACGTCTTGTTCGCGACGCGCCGAATATCCGCCTTCGTGACTTTCTCGATTCTGTCGACGGAGCGGAACAGCTCCCGCCAATCGTCATAGCGCGCCTGGTACAGGCTGAGATCGGACGCCAGTCCCTCATTCGATCCGAGCGACCGGATCAGATTCGCTTTCGCCCGCGTCTTAATCATCTTGAGTTCTTCATCCGAAATATCTTCTTTCTTCAGCCGGTCAATCTCGGCATGGATCGCATTGCCAACTTCCTGCGTCGTGTGCCCCGGAATCGGAAACGCATAAAACGCAAACAGCTGCGGATACTTGGTTCCCGGCAACCCGGTAAATCCAGCCGAGTCAGATGCAATCTGCTTATCGCGAACCAGCGCACGATAAAGCCGCGACGTGCGTCCATTCGACATCAAGTCGGCGATGGCGTCATACACTTGATCGTCGGCGCTGCGGTAATCGGGACGATGATAGCCTTCGAGATAAAGGGGCTGCGATTGCTCATGTAGCACCACAGTGCGCTCGGAATTTTGCGGCGGCTCAACCGTAGTGGCCGTGTCCGGCTTCGGACGCGCCGGAATTCGCGAAAAATATTTCTCCACAATCGGCATCGCCTCCGACGCCTTCACATCTCCCACTACAGTGACGACCATGTTCGACGGCACGTAATACTTATCGAAGAAGTTCTGCGCGTCCGTCGCCGAAAAAGAATTCAAGTCCGAGATCCATCCGATAGTCGGGCGATGATAAGGATGTGCGGCGAATGCTTCTTCTGTGAATTGCTCGAGCAACCGCCCAATGGGATTGCTATCGACCCGCATGCGGCGCTCTTCAATCACCACGTTGCGCTCTTTATAAAACTGCCGCATCACCGGATGCAGAAAGCGCTCCGACTCAAGATAGGCCCACAATTCCAGCCGGTTTACAGGGAAAGAATAGTGGTAAGCGGTCTCGTCATAATCGGTGAAGGCGTTCATACCCTCACCGCCCTCGCTCTCGACGATCTTGCCGAACTCGTTGTTATACGGAGCGGAGAATTTATCGGCCGCGGCAATCGCATCCTTCCACTTTTGCTCCAGCTCCTTGAGCTTTTTCTCGTCGCGATCCACTGGCTTATCGCGCTCCGCAATGTAAGCGGCATAAGCGGTTTCCACTTTCGCCAAAGCCACTTTTTCGTCGGGATAATCGCGCGTGCCGATTGTGTCCGTTCCCTTGAACGCCATGTGCTCGAACATGTGCGCCAGGCCTGTCTTATCCATCGGATCCTGCACCGAACCTACATCGACGTGGGTAAAGAAAGAAAAGACCGGCGCCTCGGGCCGTTCGCAAATGATGACGGTGAGGCCATTGGCAAGCTTCTTGGCCGTAGTCCGCTTCTCGAACGACCCCAAATCTTGCCCTAAAGCAAGCGAACAAAGCACAAAACAAACAAGAAGTGTCTGTAGAAAAATTACGCGAAATTTCATCCGGCCTCCAAACAACACCAAAAATCGAAGTTACGTGCTGCGATGGAAGATTGTCAAACGATCAGCAGCCGTGGGTTTCCTTCACGCAACTTCGTGTTCGGGGTGGTAAATGCCGCTTGCGGCGGGCGCGTGTCACTGCCGCCCGATGCGATCGACTTCTTTTTTCAGCGCGAGTCGGTCAAGCGCAGCCAGCGGAAGAGCAAGAAACAGTCCGATGCGCCGCTCCAGAATGAAAAACGCATCGCGAAAGGCGCGTTCGATCATGGCCGCTTCTCCTTGAACCGTGGCCGGATCGCTCACGCCCCAGTGAGCGCTCATCGGATGCCCGGGCCAGAGCGGACAGGTTTCTTTCGCGGCGTTGTCGCACACCGTGAAGACAAAATCCATCGCCGGAGCACCGGGCTGCGCAAATTCATCCCAGCTCTTGCTGCGCAGGTCAGTGGCAGGGACACGAGCCATCTCAAGTTGCTTCAGAGCTTCGGGTCGAACCGTTCCGGAGGGACGACTTCCAGCGCTGTAGGCCGTGAATGTCGGCTTTCCCTTGTAGTTAAGAATTGCTTCCGCCATGACGGAGCGCGCCGAATTTCCTGTGCAGAGGAACAGAACGTTGTAGTGAGATTGCATGCCCGACCTCCAAGTCGACTTCGCCCCAAGTAACGGGCTTTTCCGATCCGGCTAATTGGCAGATTTTGGGCCGTGCACTGGCACCAGCCAACGGGCCAATAAAGTTGCGGACGCAGCTCCAGCAAATTGTGCAACGACGAAACCAAACACGTCGTGCGGCCGTATCCCGGAAAACGTGTCGCTCGCGGCACGAGCAATGGTTACAACCGGATTGGCAAACGACGTCGATGCGGTAAACCAATATGCAGCGGTAATGTAGGTTCCCACCGCCCACGGCACAGCGGACGGACGCGCGCGTGAGCAGGCTAGAATCACAAATAGCAATCCGAAAGTGGCGATAAATTCGCTCCAACACTGGGCGGAGCCGCTCCGCACATGTCGCGACGCAAAGAAAATAGGCAGGACAAACATCAGGTGCGCCGCCCCCACTCCACCAAAAGCCCCGACTGTTTGCGCCCCCAGGTACACCGGCACTTCGCGCCAAGGCATTCCGCCTTCGAAAGCAATCGCCAGCGTCACGGCCGGATTGAAATGTGCACCTGAGATCGACCCTAGAGCCAGGATCAAGAAGACGAGGGCGGCTCCAGTAGCCAGAGTATTCGCGAGGAGCGCGATGGCAACGTTGCCGCCCGCCAAGCGCTCGCCCATGATTCCCGACCCCACCACCGCCATTAGCAAAAATGCTGTGCCCAGGGCTTCACTTGCAGCACGTCGGATCACAGCAGGACTCCTCAGCTCGCTTCGGTTTTACCGCGCGCACGAAAGCGCTCATGAATTTTTCGTCGACCTGCGGCGCGATCGCATCCACGTCGACTCCCGAGTTGGAGAGAAATTCGCGCGCGTCTTCGACGCGGTAAATTCGGGTTGGTTCAATCTCGATCTGTTCGAATCCTGCGGCCGCAAGTTTGGCGCGGTAATCGTTTTCGTCGAGAGCGCCCGCGATGCAGCCAACCCATGCCAGCACGCTCTCCCGAACCTCGAGCGCAATTTCGCCGCGCGTAACCACGTCAGAGACAGCGAACCGTCCACCCGGCTTGAGCACGCGAAGCGCCTCGCGCAGCACGCGATCCTTGTCGGCGGAGAGGTTGATCACGCAATTGGAAATGATGACGTCGACGGTATTGTCGGGCAGCGGAATATTCTCGATCTCGCCCTTCAAAAACTCCACATTCTCCGCGCCAGCCTTCCGTTTATTTTCGTTCGCGAGCGCAAGCATCTCGTCGGTGATGTCGAGACCATAGGCTTTTCCGCCAGGCCCGACGCGCCGTGCGGAGAGTAATACATCAATACCTCCGCCTGAACCCAGATCGAGGACGGTTTCGCCGGGATTCAGTTGCGCCAGCGCGGTCGGATTGCCGCACCCGAGAGAAGCCAGCATGGCGTCCTCCGGAATCTGTCCGGCTTGCGACGAATCATAAAGATTCGAAGTGATGGGATCACAGCAGGGGTCGGTGGCCGACGCGGGCGCGGCTCCGCAGCAACTGCTGGCGCCACCCTTATTGGTGACGCGCAGAGCGGCTTGTCCATATTTCTCTTTTACGACATCCTTGATATTGACTTCGATATCGATGTTAGCGTCGGACATGGGTCCTCCTATTTGCAAAGTTGAATTAGGTCGCGCGGCTTAAGAGCGCTATTGCGCGTGCAACACTCGGCATAGAGAAATTGCAGAATCTCGCGCAGCGCATCGGTGTTGGCGGTGTAGCGCAGAAACGTTCCATTGCGTTCGACCCGCACCAGGTCTTCATTCTTCAGTTTGTCGAGGTGGTGAGAAAGCGTGGAGCCGGGAATTTCCAGTTCGTCTTGAATCTCGCTGACTACCATTCCTTCGGGGTGAGCGGAGAGCAGCAATTGCATGATGCGCAAACGCGGCTCGGTGCCCATAGCAGAAAACATGTCGGCGTAGCGGGCAACCTGATCATGGTTCTTGTTGAGCGCCGGCATATTTCGATAATACTAGAAATAAGGATTCATTGTCAACAGAGGCAATGCTGAGGGTCAGGCTGACATAAAGAGATCATTGACCACAGAGGGCACGAAGGCTTACGAAGGAATTCATTTATCTTTCCGGAAACTCGCCGCGTGAATCTGGCATCAGAAACTCGTTTTGAGAATGCGGGAATTTATACTAGTCAATGGTCGATAGTCGTTAGTCGCTCGGAAGGCCGGATTGCTTACGACAAACGGCGAACGACGAACGACAGACGACCAACCACTCCCCATGTCCGCTCCCACCATCGTCGACGTGCAGGGCCGCAAGCTCAAGCTCACCAATCTCGATAAGGTTCTCTATCCCGCCACTGGATTCACTAAAGGCGAGGTGGTCGATTACTACGCCCGCATCGCGCCGGTGCTCGTGCCGCATCTTGCCGGACGTCCGCTGACCATGAAGCGTTATCCGGAGGGGATCGACCACGAATATTTCTTCGAAAAGAATGCGCCGAAGTTTCGCCCGGACTGGGTAAAAACCGCGCCGGTTTGGAGCGAGGGCAATCGCCGCACCGTCAATTACATTCTCGCCGACGACCTTCCCACGCTGGTGTGGATCGCGAACCTCGCCTCGATCGAACTGCATCCGTCGCTCTCTTTGGCCGCCGATCTCGAGACGCCGACAATGATTGTCTTTGATCTCGATCCTGGGCCTCCGGCCAACATCGTGCAATGCGCTCAGGTAGGCATCTGGGTACGAGAAATCTTCAACCACTTTGGGCTCCAAAGTTTTCCGAAAACTTCGGGTTCGAAGGGAATGCAGATTTATGTTCCCCTGCACACCAAAACCAGCTACGAGCAGACCAAGCCATTTGCTCACGCCATCGCGCGCCTGCTCGAGCAGGAGCATCCTGACCTGGTCGTTTCCGACATGAAGAAGGCGGTGCGCACGAATAAAGTATTTGTCGACTGGAGCCAGAACGATCGCCACAAAACAACCATCTCGGTTTACTCTCTTCGCGCGCGCGAACATCCGACCGTGTCGACGCCAATTACCTGGGAAGAAGTTGAGCAGGCGCTGAAGAAAAAAGACGCGCAGCGTCTTTCGTTCGAAGCGAAAGATGTATTGTCGCGGGTAGAGAAGATTGGCGACTTGTTTGAGCCGGTGCTGAAACTGAAGCAGAAGCTGCCGCAACTGGACGGTCTGGCTGAAGCATCCGAAATCGCTGAGAAGACAGACGACGAAGCGACCAGCACCGCGACCGTCGCGTCACCGCAGCCAAGGAAAGCGATAAAGAAAAAGGCGGCTGGCACGAAAGGCAAATCAGCCGCGGCCAAGCGTCGCAAGTTATAATCCCGCCTGACATGGCGACCCTCTACGTCGGCACCTCCGGATGGGCTTATCCAACGTGGAAGCCTGCTTTCTATCCTGAAAAGCTGGCGCAGAAAAAATTTCTCAATTTCTATGCTTCGAAGCTGAATGCGGTCGAAGTCAATTACACATTTCGCCAACTGGTCAAAGAGACAACCGTCCAGAACTGGATTGCCGATACGCCTGAACATTTTCGCTTCACCATCAAGGCGCACCAGGTGCTCACGCACATTAAAAGGTTGAAGAGCGCCGATGAATTCCTGCAGCGCTTCCTCGGCACAATCGAAGCGTTGGAGCGCGCCCGGCGGCTGGGACCGGTGCTCTTTCAGCTGCCGCCGAACTTTAAGGCAGATCAGGATGTGCTCTCGGAGTTCTTAAAATGCCTGCCGCGAACCGTGCGGGCGGCGTTTGAATTCCGGCATGAATCGTGGCTCAGCGACGCTACCTGGAAGACGCTGGGCGAGCGCAACATCGCGTTGTGCGTGGCCGAGACCGAAGAGCGCAATACTCCGGACGTAGTCACTGCCGACTATGCCTATTATCGCTTTCGCAAACCTAACTACACGGCGGAAGAACGGCAGGCGATGGTCGCGCGCATTCGCGAACATCTCGCCCCCGGACGCGACGTCTTTGCCTACTTTAAGCATGAAGAGACGCCGGAAGGCGCGCTCTATGCCGTCGATCTGCTCGAAAGCAGTCGGGTGGTCTAACCACTCGACAACCTCGCTAAGTCTATGAAAACGGGCTACAGAATTTACTGTATTGCCTGTTTTGAGTCAGGCGAAGTATTGTAATTTTCTCGGTGGGTATCCCAGTAAGGTCCTGTAACCGGTAACGTCCTTTCAGAATGGATCAAGTGTATGTCTATCCGAGTGAATCCCTCTTGGCAAGGCGTTTATCAGGCGGCTATCCTCGAGCCTGATCGCCAGAAGATTCCGGGTCGCGTGCAATGTGCTCGCAAAAATCTGGCGGAGCGGTGGCGCGAACTTGACCCGAAACTGCCAGAGCAGCGCTGGGAGTTGGATCGCATCTCGAATGCGCTGCGCATGCTTGCCTTGCTTGATCGAACCTCTGGTGCGGAAGGTTGCGCGCGCGAGGTTGCCTGAACTTTACTCCGCTGTCGACGAGTACAATAATATAAATCCTGGTTGATGGCTCGGACGACTTCTCATCCGTCCGCGAAGCTGGGATAGTCCGTCCCTGGTTGGAGGGACGCCGATGTTCAGAACGATCCGCAACTCGCTCGGGCGGCCAGTGCTCCGAAAGACAATGATCGGAAAGACAACGATCGGAAAGACAGTCACCGGAAGAATCGTGGCCGTTCTTGGTGGCTTTGTTGTGGCTTGGTTCAGTCAAACTGCGCTGAGTCAATCGGCGAACTCCTTTGCAGGCCTTGAACTTCCTTTAATCATGCGGCAGAAGGTGGTGGCTGGCGTTACTCCGGTCGGGACCGTAGTGCGCGCCAAACTGACGCTGGCTACCCTGGTCGATGGTGTAGTAATTCCCGAGAACGCCATCTTGTCGGGCGAAGTTACGGAGTCGGCCGCCAAATCTGCTACCGATCCTTCGCGGCTGGCGATTCGGATGGACTCGGTGCGCTGGAAGATTCATGGTGCAGCCCAAACGCTGAAGCTCAGCAAAGCGGTCTATCTGACCGCGTGGTCTTACCCGCTGACTTCAACCCCGCTTTCTGACTCGGCTTATCAGCCGCCGGATATTCCCAGCGGACAGAAAAATCGGGGGCGCTTGGGGTCGTATCCCAGCGGTCCTCCTTCGACGCAGCGGCTTCCGGGAGCGGACGATAGCTCTGACAGTCCGGCGAGCAACGCGCCGCCGTCGTCGACTTCGACCACCAACGCTGCTCCGCATCGCGTGCCGTTGAAAGACGTGGAGTCGACGCGGGCTCGGGATGGAGCGGTGGCGCTCATCTCCAAGCACATCAATATTAAGTTGGATAAGTCGACGACCTATGTGTTTGCCGGAAGAGTAGCGGGGCCAGTTTAGCCGCTTGTTTACTGTTTAGTACTGGGTACCCCCTCCCGCCCCCTATCTTTTAGAATCATCGAGTTAGGGCTGTTTCGGCCGCCAGATCTTTGGGTTTAAAGGACTTATTCGTAAAATATTGCGGAATAAGGGGTTGCGGGATTTTTCGCTCGCCGCTTGGGCTTAACGCCGAACAAATTCCTCGACTAAACCAGTTCGAGGCCTGCCTCACGATGCTGTGTATGCAAGCAAGTAACATGTCTTTGCGGTCGCAATTTGCGACCGCAAACAAAATCAAGTGACGCTGACTTCGGTGTACGTGCCATACACTTCCCGCAGCGCTTCGCAGATTTCGCCGACGGTGGCATACCCGCGGACGGCGTCGATTATGTAGGGCATGGTATTCACGTCAGAGATATTGCCGTTGCTGCCCGCGGTCGGCGTCCTTGAGGCGGCGTGTTTCAACGCGTCGAGCCGGCGCTGGACTTCGTCGTTCGACCTGCGGCCACGTAGGGCTTTGAGTTTCTTCTCTTGCGCGCGCGCCACCGATTCGCCGATATAGAGAATGTGTGGCGACTCTTCTTCGATCACGAAGTCATTCACGCCAACCGTAATCTTCTCGTTTGCCTCGGCCGCTCTCTGATATTGATAACTGGCCTCAGCAATTTCCTTTTGCGGATATCCACGTTCGATAGCTTTGACCATACCGCCCATCTGGTCGAGCTTTTCAAAGTATTCGAACGCACTCCTTTCCATGTCAAGGGTTTGCTTTTCTACGAAATAGCTACCACCGAGCGGATCGACCGTTTGCGCCACGCCCGACTCAAAGGCAATGATCTGCTGCGTGCGCAGCGCGATGCGCGCGGCCTCTTCGGTGGGTAGGGCGAGAGCTTCATCGTAGGCGTCGGTATGAAGCGACTGCGTCCCGCCGAGCACGGCCGCCAGCGCCTGGAGCGCGACGCGGGCGATGTTATTCCTCGGTTGTTGCGCGGGCAGCGAAACGCCGGCGGTCTGGGTGTGAAAGCGCATCAGCCGCGTGCGGTCATTCTTTGCGCCGAAGCGGTCTTTCATCAGGCGATACCAGATTTTGCGGGCGGCGCGGTATTTGGCGATCTCTTCGAAGAAATCGTTGTGCGCGTTAAAGAAGAAGCTGAGACGCGGTCCGAAATCGTCGACATCGAGGCCCCGGCGCCGCGCCCACTCGACATATTCGACACCGTCATAAATTGTGAACGCAAGTTCTTGGAGCGCGGTCGATCCAGCCTCGCGGATGTGGTAGCCGCTGATGGAGATAGTGTTGAAGCGCGGAGTAAATTTTGACCCGAATTCGAAGGTGTCGATTACCAGCCGCATCGACGGCGCGGGCGGATAAATGTATTCCTTTTGCGCGATGTATTCCTTGAGAATGTCGTTTTGAATAGTGCCGGAGATTTTCTTCCAATCGGCGCCCTGCTTCTCAGCGACAACCAGATACATGGCCCAAAGCACGCTCGCTGGCGAATTGATGGTCATCGATGTGGTGACGTTTTCGAGGCGGATTCCGTCGAAGAGGATTTCCATATCCTCGAGCGAATCGATGGCCACGCCGCATTTGCCGACCTCGCCTTCACTTGCCGGATGATCTGAGTCGTAGCCCATCAGCGTAGGCAGGTCGAAGGCGACCGACAGCCCTCCCCCGCCATGATCGAGAAGATACTTATAGCGTTGATTCGTCTCCTCCGGCGAGGCGAACCCGGAGAACATGCGCATCGTCCACAATTTGCCGCGGTATCCGGTAGCGTGAATGCCGCGCGTGTAAGGCGGTTGGCCAGGATAGCCGAGATATTCATCGTAATTCCAGTCGGCGGGAAGGTCGGCCTGCGTATACAGGCGACGGATCGGCGCATTCGAGATAGTGCTGAAACGGGCGCGCCCATGCTCGTCGAGATTGGTTCCAGTCGCAGCGCCAATCGGTTTCTCAGGGGCCTTCTCAAGCGAGGGCGCCAGCGTTTTTTCGGCCCACCCTTTTTCCGACGCGGAAGGATGGCGGCCTTCGAATACGTCTGCTATTGGACTTTCAACCACTGTCTTCCGCAAATCGGCCTTGGGCTTATTCTCAGGCATTCGGTTCCCCACTTCCATTTCCGCCTTCGATGATAGAGGAGCGATCACTACGCTGCAAAATAGTGCGACCGACCAAGCGGTTGGTGAGGTTTCTCATCTCCACATCGTTCCAGCGCGGTAAAAATTTTCTACTCCCTTGACGCCGCTTTTCGCGCGCACCTATTCTTGACCTTCTCAAGCGGAGGGATTCTGAAGGCATTCCGGCGGTTGCTGCAACGCACTCCGTTCTACGGCGTCTATAAGGCGCTAGGCCACTATCCCGACTACTGGTATTGGATTCTGCGCGGCCGGCCACCGCGTTCTCCGCATCTGCTGAAGCAGATAGTTGTGCGTGAATATGGCGAGAAGTTTGCCCTGAAAAGCCTCGTCGAGACCGGCACCTACTATGGCGAAATGGTGGCGGCCATGAAAGGCCATTTCGATCGCATCTACTCGATAGAGTTCGTTCCTGAGTTGGCCGAGCGTGCCATGCGCAAATTCGCGCGCTATCGGCATGTGCGAATTTTCTGTGGTGACAGCCGCGTCGTCATGCCCGAGGTGCTCGCATTGTTAACCGGCCCGGCACTTTTTTGGCTCGACGCCGGTTACTACGGATGGGTCGGCAAACAGGGCGATCAACAGCGATTGTCGGCCGAACTTGAAATGATTCTCAGCCATCCTCACCCCCACATGATTCTCCTCGACGACGCCCGCGGACTGACGGGCCGCAACGGAATTCCGTCAGTCGATGACGTGAAGGCTTATGTTGAGTCGACGTTTCCTCAGCGGATCGTGGAAGTGAAGTATGACATCATGCGTATCACTTTGCGCGCCGCCAATGGCTAGGATTCGCAACTCTTAGGTCGCGCTCCGTAGATCGAAGAAGGGCCGCCCAAGCCCGGCCCCAGTTGAGACTCGCCTTTTAGAACACGTCCCGAACGCTCCGGTTGATTAATCCAACGGAATTGTTGGCTGCCTCACCTGCCGCATACGTTAAGGTGACAGATTGATCGGTCAGATCGATCTGTTCCAACGTAAGCACGGTCGTGCTGCCGGAAGCGGTCACCTGCACCAGATAGATGCCGGCCGTTACGCTGGTCGCCGCCTCCGCGCCGCTAGCCGCCGTTACCGTGTAAGTTTTCGGATTCTTCACTCCCACTTGCGTGAGCGTGGCTTGCAGAGTTGGAGCATCGGCCGCGTTCGCGAAGACGAAGCGCGCATTGCCCGCGTCTACCGGGGAGAAGTTGTCAGCAAATTGCAGCAGAGTGGGCTGGCCGCCGCCGTTGAGCGCGGCTACGATGGTTGTGCTGGTTGTAGACTCCAACATCACCTGCGAAGTGATTACCGCTGTGTTGGTGCAGGGCGCAAGCGAATTGGCTTCGCTGATCTGCACATCATAGGTTCCGGCGGCAAAACTGAGCGGTCCGTCGGTATTGCCGAAGGTCAATCCGCGTGCCAGGCAGTCGCCATCGATCAAAACGTCGACCGGATAGCCAGGATTGAGATTCTTGGAAACATCGTAGCCGGGAATACCTTGCACGATGTAAAGGTAAGCGTTATCGGCGGCGAAGCTGGAGGCTCCGAGCGCGAGACACAGAGTTGCGAGCAAAACGACACTACTGCGAAGTTTCATAAGTCTCCTCAAAGTTGGTGGATGTTGTGAAGCTGATTGTGGGGGATGAACCGCCGTCAACGCGGAAAAGCAACGTCAGGGTAGCTCACAATGCACCGCTGGGATCCCAACCGGGAAGCTGCTTAGCTTCGTTTGGTTCAAACCCTGGCTGTCGATGGAAGTTGTCGAAAGCTAGAAAAAAAGAATCGCAAGGGCAAGTTGCCAGCGCAAATTCGTAGCGAGTGCGCGCTGTGTCTACTGCGAGTTTTTTGAGCGCGAGATTTCCCACGCCTTCGCGTACTTCCACGATACATAGACGGCGTGATAGAGGTGAAGAAGCAACCCTTCGCGGCCGTCAAGAAATCCCAGGCGAAAAAAATAGTTGTAGGTGAAGGTTGCTAGCGGGCGCAAGACGATGTTGAACACGCTAAAGCCTCGCGGGCCTTTGGTGACCGCCATCTCCGCGCCAAGCGACGAGTAACGGTTCATGTGGTCGATGTAGTCGGCGAGGGTGGGATAGGAGTAGTGCACTAGGGCGCCTCGTAGATTACGAGTTGAACCTTTGACTTGGATGTCCTCATGAACCGCACGGGCCTCGAAAGTGCCAGCGCCTCGACGGTAAAGACGTAGCTTTGTATCAGGCCAGAATCCACCATGTTTAATCCACCGGCCGAGGAAATGATTCTTGCGTGGGATCCAATAGCCGATTGGCGGGCCCGCAAGTTTGTCGATGTTTCTCGGCCCGGCGGATGGTTGCTCCATCGTCAAACACCAGTTGCGCTCGCGTTCGGCCGGATTGACGGCGCTGGTGGCTTCGTGATTCTCGAGTTCAAAGGCAAGTTCCGGAGTAACTTCCTCATCGGCATCCAAACTCAAAATCCAATCACCCGCGGCTTTGTCGATCGCTGAATTTTTCTGCGCGGCGTAGCCCTTCCATTCTTCAATGAAGACTTTCGCGCCGAACGATTTTGCGATCTCGACGGTGCGGTCGGTTGAGCCGGAATCGACGACGATGATCTCGCCTTTGCCATCGGCAACCAGCGGCTGCACGCTGGCGAGCGTGCGCGCGATGTTAACTTCCTCGTTATGCGTGATGACGACGACGGAGAGGATCACACACAATTCCTAAGGAGAGAGAATACGCGAGAGTCAGCGCGGCGCAAAAGAGAAACGCCGGGATGCAGCCATCCCGGCGCTTCACTGCTTAAGTTCGCTTTGCAACAGCGCCCTAACGTTGCGGTTGCGCCGGAGGGTTCGGCGGCGGTTGATCGGTGTTTCGCGGCGCCACGTGCGGAATATTCGGAGCGTGCGTGACCTGTCCGCGCTCCGCATCGCCGACCAATACACCGGCATGGTCAAGCAGAAGGCCGGTAGCCCGATCGAGTTCAACCTCGGCCTTTTCGTATAGCGCCTTGGCGGAAACGAGCGTAACTTCGGCCTGCGTCATCGCCGCCTGATTCTGAAGAACAAGAGTCGAAGTCGATGCTCCGAGCGCGTACTTCTTCTGTTCGGCGTCCAGAGACTGGCGTGCCAGATCGACCGCAGCCTGCGCCGAATCGACGCTGGCGCGGTTCTGCTGCACCCCAAACTGCGCGGCGCGCACTTCGATGCGCAACTGATTCTCGATTTGCTGGATGCGAAGTTGCGCTTGCCGGTACTCGAATTCCGAGCGCACCTGCGTGGACTGCGCAGCGCGGTTACGCAGCGGAATATTGACGTTAATTCCCGCCCCTTTGTCGGAAGCAGTGGAATTGATCAGTTGGTTCAAGGTCCCGGTATAAGAGACGGGAGGCGCAACCGGGGCAGTGGTTAGACCGCAGAAGGTAGGATCGGAGATACAGACGTAGTTAGGATTAAGATTCCCGCCCTGGCCCGCCCCGCCGTAATAAGCGAACAGATCCACCGAAGGTAACAAAGCGCTTCGAATCGCCTTATTGCTGATGTCCGTATTGGCAAGGTTGATGCGCTGTTCTGCTAGTTCGGGACGATGACTCAGCGCATCGTTTACCAGATCCTGTGTCGGTATGACCGCTTCCTGCGCCGACAACTCCATTGTCGAAGTAGGAATCACGTCGGCGTCGGCCAATGCCGGGTCAACCAAGTTTCGGCTGAGAGCATTCTTCATGAGGAGCTGTTGCAACTGGAGGTTGGTCAGCGCCACGGTCAGGGTTTGCTGATCGGAAGCGACCGTACTCTGCGCGCGAACCACTTCGATGGGAGCGAGGGTTCCGATTTCAACTTGCTTCTGATTATCGGAGAGAGTTTTCTGAGCAAAGGACAGTTGTTCTTTCTGTACTCTCACATTCTCGTACGCGTACACCAAGTCCCAGTACATATTTTCAATCTGGTCGACTGTGGTCGTAATTTGCAGGCGGAAGGCCACATCCGAAATCTCGCGGTTGTTTTTCGCGATCCGAATGTACCGATCGTTGGCGGGGAATCCAAAACCCTGCAGCAGGTGCTGCGTAAGCTTGAACTGGAAACTGGAATTAAGCAACGGAGTGAACGCATTGTAAGGGTTGTCGGAAGTTACGCGCGTGTTGTTGAAACCCACCGAAATATTCGTGCCCCATTGGAATCCCTGCGTATATGCGAAATTGCCGGTTACGGTGTTCTGATGAGGGCCGCAAAACGGGCTGGTACAAATAATGACCAGGTGGTCGTTTTGCAGCGTGCCCGTAAGTATGGGATCAAAACTGGTAATAAACGGCCCGCTGCCCAGTGTAGACACCACCAGGCCGCCCGCTCCTACGCCGGCACCTCCCGCTCCTACCGACGTTCCGCCCTGGCCCGATCCAACTTGCGTTCCCAGTCCGCCGACGCCGCCGCCGGGCGTATTCTGTACCACACCGCTGTTCACGCCGAGAATCGCTGATCCCGCCTTGGCCCGCCATATGTCGGTATCGGCAATATTCAGGTTGTAGCGCGCGATGGCGATATCGAGATTGTTTTCGAGCGCCAGCGCGACCGCGTCGTTCATCGAGATGTAAAGCTTCCCATCGTGCATGAGTTGGTCGATACGAGGCGTGTTGGCCAGGTTCGGCGGTTCTACGAGCCGTGGCGTATATGGAGCAATCAGATTGGGGAAATGCGACTTCGGTTTCGAATACTCCTGCACATCATAGATCTGCGTTGACGAGGAGACAGCCCTCTGCGCCGGGATCTGCGCCGACGGGGCACTCGGTACCGGCGCAGTGTCCTGCGTCCACGCCGCAGGGGCAAGAATTACGCTAAAGAAGATGGCGCCAAGAAATAGAACGGTGAACCGCCGAAACGCAGTTAACATCGTAAAGCGTTGCATTCGCATCCTCTCCATTGGTGACACTCGGTGATCAGACTCAAGCGATCAGGCTTGAGAGGTACGGACGCGGTGGTCCGCAGTTTTGCCGACGTTTCTTGATACGTGGATCGACGGGCAAGAGTTCCTACAATCTTCCCCAGACCGCGAATAAATTGAGTGCAAGTGAAATAGTATAACCGACGCGCCGCGGTGCTTTCTGTGAGAAGAGCGCCGGTTCAGTAGTCACGACAACATTGACCCACAAGCTTAGGGCTCGAAAACAACGTGCGCAATCTCAAACTGATTCTTTCCTATGACGGCGCCGATTTCGCCGGCTGGCAGGTGCAGCCCGGTCGCTCGACAATACAGGGCGCGCTCGCCTCAGCCATTGGACGTTTGACCGGAGAAAATGTACTGCCTCAAGGCTCGGGCCGCACCGACGCCGGCGTGCACGCCCTCGCCCAAGTTGTGAGTTTTGCGACCGAGTCGGCGATACCGGCGGAGAACTGGCTGCGCGCGCTGAATGATATTCTGCCGCCGGCGATCCGCGTGCTCGAGGTCGCCGAGGTCGCGCCCGGCTTTCACGCGCGTAAGTCCGCCCGCGCCAAGACTTACCGTTATCGCATTCTGCGCGCGGCGATCTGCCCGCCGTTCCTGGCCCGTTACGTGTGGCATTACCCCTACCCGCTGGATGAATCAGCGATGATGGCCGCCGCAAGCGCGATTGTTGGCGAGCATGATTTCACGTCGTTCGCGGCGGTCGATCCGGAGCGAATGAAGCGCATAGCCGCTGAAAATGTTTCGGCTGCAAACTCCGAAAGCGACATCCGCACAAGCACCGATGCGCCCACGAACGTACGGACGATTTATTCTTCGAGCTGGACGCGCGATGGCAACGAACTGATCTACACCGTGCGCGGCAGCGGATTCCTTCACCACATGGTGCGCAACCTGGTCGGTACATTCCTTCTAGTCGGGAAGGGAAGTGTGACCCAGGAAGACTTTCGCCGCATCCCAGACGCGTGTGATCGAACCGCAGCCGGGCCGACCGCGCCCGCCAGCGGCTTGTATCTGGTCGCGGTCGAATACTGATGCGAAATAGCGCGTCAAGTTTGTCGTCATGAGCGAAGCGAAACGGCTGCTATTTCGTGCGGTGAGGAACAATGCAGATCCCTCGCTACGCTCGGGATGACAAGCCATAAAAGAGGATTTATAAACTAGAGCAGGGTCTGGCGTGGCCCTCGCATCGCGCGTAAACTTCATCCGAGATGGCAACGAACGCTGAATTCGTCGTTACCCGCATCGCCTCCGTGAACCCCGCGACAGGCGAGGTTTTAGGCGAACTCGATAGCGCTGGACCGACCGAAGTGCGCGCCGCCGTTGCCCGCGCTCGCGCTGCGCAGCCGGATTGGAACGCCTGGGGCATTCGCAATCGCGCCCGAGTGCTGCGCCAATTTCAGCAGATTCTTCTCGCGCGGAAGACGGACATCGCGCGCCGCATCACTCAGGAAGCAGGGAAGCCCCAAGTCGAAGCTCTTCTCACCGAAGTGCTCGTCGTACTCGACGCGGCTCGATTCCTGATCGACAACGCCTTCGCCCTTCTGCGCGACAAAAAGCTCGCGCATGGGAATCTCGCGATGAAGTCGAAGTCGGGCCGCATCCTGCACGAGCCCTATGGCGTCATCGGAATCATCTCGCCGTGGAATTATCCATTCTCGATTCCCGCAACGGAGAGTTTGGCTGCTCTCGTGGCGGGAAATGCCGTCGTGCTCAAGCCTTCTGAGTTAACGCCGTTGATCGCACTCGAACTGCAAGCGCTGCTGCGCCAGGCTGGAGCTCCCAACGATATTTTTCAGGTGCTGCCGGGCGAAGGCGAGACGGGAGCGGCGCTCGTCGAGAGCGAGATCGACAAGCTGGTCTTTACAGGAAGCGTCGTCACGGGACGACGGATCGCTCAAATCGCCGCCAAACGCCTGCTTCCCGTGGTGCTGGAACTCGGCGGCAAAGATCCGATGATCGTGCTCGAAGACGCTGACGTCGATGTGGCTTCGAGCGGCGCCATCTGGGGAGCGTTCGTAAATGCAGGCCAGACGTGCCTTTCGGTGGAACGCTGTTACGTGCACCAGAATTTATATTCTACGTTCCTGGACGCCTGCGCCGAGAAAGCGCGCAAACTGCGCGTTGGCAACGGCATGGATCCTTCCACTGAAATCGGCCCCATGATTCACGAACGCCAGGTGCGCGTAGTGGAATCGCATGTCGAAGATGCGCGGCAGCACGGCGCGCGCGTGCTCGCTGGAGGCACGCGTTTGCGCGAACTCGGCCCGACATTTTTTGCCCCTACAGTACTCGCCGACGTCGATCACAGCATGCGTGTGATGCAGAGAGACGCAGAGACCTTCGGCCCGGTGCTCCCGATTGCGGCATTCAGCAATGATGCGGAAGCGATACGCCTGGCCAACGATTCCGACTACGGATTAGCGGCCAGCATCTGGACGCGCGATCGCGCCCGCGGCGAGCGTCTAGCTCGCGAGATCAACGCCGGCACAGTGATGGTGAATGACTCCGTCTCGTGCTTCAGCATCAGCGAAGCTCCCCATGGAGGCGTGAAATCGAGCGGCCTCGGCCGCACGCACGGACGCTGGGGTTTGGAAGAAATGGTTCGCGTGAAGTACGTCGATAGCGACCTGATGCCCCGCAGGAAAAAAATCTGGTGGTTTGGTTATGGCGGCGAATTCAAGGCCGAAATGGAAAGCTTCCTCGACCTGCTCTATGCCCGCCCCCTGCGAGAGAAGCTGAAGGCTGGCCTCCTCTCGGCCGGGGCGCTATGGCGCAGAAAACTGTAGGCCAACATAATCTTAAACTCGGAATTTAGGAATCCAGCGCGGCACGGTCGCGCGATACCGATCGTATTCTTCGCCGAATTGTTTTCGCAGCGTCGGCTCCTCATAAGAAACGACAAACAGATGCGCAACCGTCAACATGCATGCCATATAGATCAAGATGTGCAGCGAGTGAAATAACCATGCCTGGCCGCCAATGACGAGCGCGACCCCAAGATACATCGGATTCCGCACATAACGATGCAGCCCTTTGACCACGAGAATCTTCGTTGGCGCGATCGGTGCAGGCGTTCCGCCGCCGATCAGCGCGAAGCCCCAGAAAGCCGTGTGGAGATAGATCGCAATTCCAATCACGATGATCGTGATCGCTGCCCACTCTTCGAAGCTGGTCACGGGTGCGGCGCCGCGCCGCAATCGCCAAGGTATGTAGCCGGCGACTGTTCCCGGCACGAAAACCGTAAAAACCAGCGTTTTGGCAAGAGCAGAAAAGTTGGCGTGCACCATCAATATCGTTATCCGGAGTTTTCCCCGCGTCAACCGCGTCGCCCGCTTAGCCGCAAGCTCAGCCGTGCAAGAATGGCTCCTAATCTTTTTTGATTAGAGACACTGCTTCCGGCCAACCGATAAGATGTCGCAACCTGTGGGGGGCGGGCTCTGGGCGTGAGCCTGCGGTGCTCTATCATGTCGTTCCCAGACTTTCTATGAATCGATTGATGGCGCTGCTGATCGGCTTTCTCGTAGTGTCCGCGATCTACTTGTATACCTTTCCGCAGGCGAATGTCCTCTATGCCGGCGTGGTATTACTGCATGCCGTTGCTGGCGTAATTGCTTCGATCTGGTTTCTTGTCTGGCTGGTGCGTTCATGGCGAAATGGCGACCCTGCGTTGCGCATCGGCATGGTTTTGCTTTTTGCGGGAGCGGTCCCAGGACTGGCACTGATTTATACCGGAGCGTTGCGCACCGAGTGGACGCTGGTCTACGTTCATCTAGCCTTGAGCTTCATCGGCGCGGTGTTCGTCATCGCGGGCCGCATGGGCGCCAATCGAAAAGCGAATGGCCGACGGCTCTCGCGCCACACCGCTCTACGGATCGCCGTCGTTCTCGCCGTACTGGCCGCGCTCGCGCCAGCGGCTCGCTATCTCCGCGAAACTCGCTGGAATCAACACGCGCGCATTCAAAATCCCGCGCTTCCACCGCTTACGATGAACGGCGAGGGCGACGGACCTAACGGTCCATTTTTCCCCAGCTCCGCGCAGGTCTACGGAGGCGAAAAAATTCCCAGCCGGTTCTTCATGCAATCCGATTCCTGCAAGCGCTGCCATGAAGATATTTACAACCAGTGGAACAGCTCGGCCCACCATTTTTCGTCGTTCAACAATCAGTGGTATCGCAAGTCGATCGAGTACATGCAAGACACAATCGGCACCAAGCCCTCGAAATGGTGCGGTGGATGCCACGATCCAGCCGTGCTCTACGCGGGCAAGATGGACACTCCGATCAAACAGATCGTGCATACACCGGAAGCCCAGGCTGGACTCGGCTGCATGATGTGCCACTCCATCGCCGACGTAAAAAGCACGATGGGCCAGGGCGATTTTTATCTCGAGTATCCCAAGCTGCACGAACTAGCGGCCAGCAAAAATCCGCTGGTTCGCGGCCTCCATGATTTTCTGATTAAGCTCAATCCCGAGCCGCATCGCCGCGTCTTCCTCAAGCCGTTTATGAAGCAGCAGACAGCGGAGTTCTGCTCCTCGTGCCACAAAGTGCATCTCGACGTGCCGGTCAATCACTACCGCTGGTTTCGCGGCTTCAACGAGTACGACAACTGGCAGGCGAGCGGCGTTTCTGGCGAGGGCGCGCGCTCGTTTTACTATCCGCCGAAGCCGCAGCAGTGCGCCGATTGCCACATGCCGCTCCAGCCCTCCAGCGATATGGGCAACATTGATGGCAAAGTTCACTCGCATCGTTTCCCCGGTGCCAATACCGCGCTGCCGACTGCTAACGAGGATGCTGCGCAGTTGAAGGCAACTGAGGACTTTCTAACGAGCGGAGCGCTTACGGTCGATATTTTTGCGCTTTCGCCGGCAGGCGCTCCACGAAAGGCCACGATGTTGAAAGGCGGAGGAACCAGCGACAATGAGCTGGCAACGACTTTCGCCGTAGGCGAAGAAGCGGAAGCAAAAATTACGCCGAGTTCCACTTCCAATATCGAGGCCGCGCCCGTCACCGCGCCGCTCAACCGAGTGCAACCCGCCGTCCGCCGCGGCGATACAGTCCGCCTTGATGTCGTGGTCCGCACCAAACGTGTCGGACATTTCTTTCCCGGCGGCACCGTCGACGCCTACGACACCTGGCTCGAACTCAAGGGCGTGGACGATAAAGGCCAGACAATTTTCTGGAGCGGCATGGTCGAGGATGACGGCAAAGGTCCTGTCGAGAAGGGCGCGCACTTCTATCGCTCGCTCCAAGTGGATGCCCACGGCAATCCAGTCAACAAGCGCAATGCCTGGGCCACGCGCGCCGTAGTGTACGTACGCTTGATTCCCCCAGGTGCGGCTGACACGGTGCACTTCCGCATGAAGATTCCGGAGAAAACAGGCAGCAAGATTACTTTGACGGCCCGCCTTTGCTATCGCAAGTTCTCGTGGTTTGGTACGCAGTTTGCGTTTGCGGGCGAACCGGAAAACGCCCCCGCTATTAGTCAGGCGCAGGCTGGAGTCGCGCCTGCCTCCGTTACCGCCGATTATGACGATAGAAAACTTGCATTCACTCAGTCGCTGCGTGGAGTTTCCGCGAGGCAGGAGAAAATTCCCGATCTCCCGATCGTGACTGTAGCGCAAAACCAAATCGCGGTCGACGTGCTGCCAGCGAATGCTCCTCAGCCGCAGCCTAAAATCAAGCTGGCAAAAGAAGACTGGCAGCGGTGGAATGATTACGGCATAGGCCTCTTGCTGCAAGGCGATTTGAAAGCGGCGCAGGCTGCCTTCGAAAAGGTCACTGAAGCTGATCCGCAGAATCCCGATGGATGGGTCAACATCGGGCGCGCCGCTCTGCAAGAAGGCGACACCGCCCGCGCTCGCATTGTGCTCGAGAAGGCGCTGGCGATCAGTCCCGATCTAGCGCGTGCGCATTTTTTCTACGCCTCAGTTCTACGCCAGGAAGGCGATTACGAAGGAGCGGCGCAACATCTGGCAAAAGTCCTTGCCCAATATCCCCACGATCGCGTCGCGCTGAACAATCTCGGCCGCGTTTTTTTCCTGGAGCGCAGATATCCCGATGCCATAAAGACGCTGCAGCAGGTGCTCGCCGTCGATCCCGAAGATTTGCAGGCGCACTACAATCTCATGCTCTGCTACAACGGCCTGGGCGATGAAAGAATGTCGAAAGAACATCAGGCGCGCTATCTGCGCTTCAAGGCCGACGAAGCTTCGCAGGCCATCACCGGCCCCTATCGCCAGCTGAATCCCGAAGACAATAACGAACGCCAAAGCATCCACGAGCACGTTTCCGTTCCGCTGCCAATTCTGAACGCCGCACCCATCAAGCGCCAAATGGCGAGGGCTAGTACGGTTCCCGCAGGCCAAAGATGATGACCTCTCTCAAGACAGAATCCACCACGGAGTCGCCGAGACAGGGAGGTAGACCAAGCCCTTCATTCATAGCATTCCTCCGTGCCTCCGTGTCTCCGTGGTTATTGCTATTGTCACTGGCCGCCACAAGCCGCGCGCAGGAGAAAATCACCTTCCGCGACATCACCGTTCAGGCTGGCATCCACTTTACCCACAACAATGGCGCCTTCGGAAAGAAGTGGCTGCCCGAAACCATGGGTCCCGGCTGCGCTTTCATCGATTACGACAACGATGGCTGGCCAGACATTCTGTTGGTGAACGGCCAAGACTGGCCCGGGCATGCCAAAACCGGCGCGACGACGCTGAAGCTGTACCACAACAATCACGATGGCACGTTCACCGACGTGACGCGCAAGTCTGGCCTCGACATTTCGCTCTTCGGACTCGGCGTGGCCGTCGGTGATTACGACAACGACGGCTTCGACGACATCTTCATCACCGCCGTCGGCCAGAGCCATCTCTTCCACAACAACGGAAACGGCACATTCACCGACGTCACCAAGTCTGCTGGACTGTGGGGCCCGAACGAGTTCTCCACCGGCGCCGCGTGGGTCGATTACGATCGCGACGGCAAACTCGATCTTGTCATTGCCAATTACGTGCAGTGGTCCGAGCAATCCGACCTCTATTGCACTCTCGACGGCTCGCACAAATCCTACTGCACGCCGGAATCGTATAAGGGAACATCGGCGCGCCTCTGGCACAACCTCGGCAACGGAAAATTCGAAGACGCCACGCAGAAAGCCGGCCTCTACGATCCAACCTCGAAAGGCCTTGGCGTTGCCATTCTCGACTACAACAATGATGGATGGCCCGACATCCTGATTGCGAACGACACGCAGCCCAACAAGCTCTACCTCAATAAAAAGAACGGCACCTTCGAAGAGCGCGCCGTTCCCGCCGGAATCGCCTTCAGCGAAGACGGAATTGCTCGCGCTGGCATGGGCGTCGATGCAGCCGATTATGATCGCTCCGGCAGCGCGAGTTTGATCATCACCAATTTCTCCAATCAGATGCTCTCGCTCTACCACAATGAAGGCAACGGACTATTCGTCGATGAAGCGCCGCGTTCCGAAGTCGGTCGCGCTACGCTCGTCACCCTCGGCTTCGGCTGCTTTTTCTTCGATTACGACAACGACGGATGGCAGGACATCTTCATAGCCGATGGCCACATCGAAGACCAGATCGAGACTGTGCAGAAACGCGTGAGCTACGCCGAGTCGCCGCACCTGTTTCGCAATCTCGGCAATGGAAAGTTCGAAGA
>Ga0187859_10000223_pt1 | contig 39917 bp, 35 predicted proteins | sample June2016WEW_10_1_2_FD_133019 | JGI IMG/M metagenome (GOLD analysis project Ga0187859, IMG submission 133019) | Peatland microbial communities from SPRUCE experiment site at the Marcell Experimental Forest, Minnesota, USA - June2016WEW_10_10 | ecosystem: Environmental > Terrestrial > Soil >...
AATCTTTTGCAAAGCGTGAGCGGCGTGTTCGACTGCGGGCTTGGCTTGTTTCCGCTCTTTCTTGGCGTCGGAAATTTCGTCGAATACTGATTTCTCGATGTCGAGGACAACGTTGCCGAACATTTGAATCAGGCGGCGATAGGAGTCATAGGCGAAGCGCGGATTGCTGGTGCGCTTGGCTAGGGCCTCTACGCTCTGATCGTTGAGGCCGAGGTTAAGGATGGTGTCCATCATGCCGGGCATGGAGAACTTCGCGCCGGAGCGCACGCTGACGAGCAGCGGATTGTCACCCTTTCCGAGTTTTTGGCCCTGAAGATTTTCGAGCTTGGCGAGCGCTTCTTCCATCTGACGTTCGAGATCTTTCGAGACGGAGTTGCTGCGCATATATTCGCGGCAGCCTTCGGTCTGGATGGTGAAGCCGGGAGGGACGGGCAGTCCGGCATTGGTCATCTCGGCGAGGCCAGCGCCTTTGCCGCCGAGAACGTCTTTCATCTTTCCATTGCCATCGGCTTTGCCGCCGCCGAAGGAGTAGACATACTTAGTAGCCGCGGTTTTTTTCTCTGCGGATTTTGCTTCGGATTTCGCCTCGGTTTTCGCTTCAGCGATTTCGGCGTCAGGGAGAGTCGTCGTTGCCATATACAGGTCCTCGTTTTCTATTCCTATTCTATTGTTTCGCAGCTTCCTTACCTTCGGTCACGATTTCAGAGAAATCGGCAATTGTGGAGAATTCCTTAACCAGCGTTTGCAACAGAGCCAGGCGGTTGGCGCGAAGATTGTCATCCTCGACCATAACCATAACCTTGTCGAAAAACCTATCGATCGCGGGACGAAGTTTTGCAATCTCGAGCAGAGCTCCTTCGTAGTCGTGTGCTGCGCGCAACTTTTCGACCATTTCGACTGTCGTTGGAATCAACGCGGCCAACTTTTGTTCAGACTCTTCCTGCAAGTCGGCTGCGTTAATTCGCATCGCGATGAGTTTAGTTTTTTCGTTCGCCTGGCGCAGAATATTCTTCATGCGCTTGAACGCGATCGAGATAGATTCGAAGTCAGCCGAGCCTCGCACTTTGCTGACCGCTTCGCCGCGGGCGGCCGCATCGACCAAATCATCCGCGTCGACCGCGAGCACGGCGCTGACTACGTCGTAGGCGTAGCCGCGCGTCTCTTTCAAGTAAAACTCCAAGCGCTCGCGGAAGAAGCTTTGCACCGATTGCGCGTAAGCGGCATTGGAGAACTTCTTCTCCGCTTCCGACCGATTGTAGCGAATTCGTGCGTCGGACATGATCTCCGAGAGGCGGAGTGGCAGTTTGTGTTCGGCGATAGTTTTCACGATGCCGTTCGCCTGGCGGCGGAGCGCGAACGGGTCTTTCGATCCGCTGGGGATAAGGCCGAGTGCAAACATTCCGGCGATCGAGTCTGCCTTATCTGCGATCGAAAGCACAGCACCTTCTAATGTCGTGGGCGTGGCGTCTTCCATCGACTCGGGCTTGTAGTGATCGTAAATGGCACGCGAGACGGCCAGTTGGACATCCGGCCTCAAATCGTCGTCGAGTTGCTGCACGCGCGCATAGAGGCCGCCGACAATTCCCTGCAACTCGGTGAACTCCTTGACGAGTTCCGTGGTGAGATCGGCCTTAGCCAACAGTGCGGCTTTGTGAACGATGCCTGGTCGAATCGCGATGCCATTCTGCTTGACCGTCTCAGAGAGCGAACTGGCAAGATGCTGCACGCGCAGAGTCTTGTCATAGTAGCTGCCCAGATCTTTCTGGAAGGTCACGTTGCGCAGCAAGTCGACGCGCTGGCGTAGGTTTTGCTTTTGATCCGTCTGCCAGAAAAAGCGGGCGTCGTTGAAGCGAGCACGTAAGACACGCTCGTTGCCGTGGCGGATCAGCCCATTTGAATCGCCCGCGGTATTGAGCACCGCGAGAAAGTAAGGAAGCAGTTTCCCATCCGCATCTTCAATGGCGAAATACTTCTGGTGGTCGCGCATCACCGTGACCAGGACCTCTTCAGGCAGTTCGAGAAACTCGGGATCGAAGCTGCCGAGGATGACAGAAGGAAATTCGGTGAGATTGACGACGGTTGAGACCAGCGACTTGTCTTCGCGCCACCGCGCTCCGGGGATAGTGCGCGTGGCGGCGTCGAGCGCTTTGCGGATTACGTGCTCGCGTTCCGGAGCGGCGAGAACTTTCGCTCCACGCAGAGTTTCGACGTAGGCGCTGGGTTTCGGGACGGCGATTGCTTCCCTGCTGATGATGCGGTGTCCGCGCGTCGTCTTGCCGGCGGCGATGCCGAATAATTCGAGCGGGACGATTTCTTCATCGAGCATCGCGACGAGCCAGCGCACCGGGCGCACGAATACTTCTCCGCGCTTGCGCCAGTACATATTCTTGGGCCAGTAGAGCGTCGAGATTTCCTTGGGAAGAGTCTCAGCCAGAATCTCGGAGGCGGTGCGGCCCTTGCGCGTGACGGTAGCTGCCAGGTATTCGCCTTTGGGAGTGTTTACTTTTTCGAGCTTCGCAACGTCCACTCCAACTTTCTTGGCAAACGCGTGCGCCGCCGGCGTCGGCTGGCCGTCCTTATACGCGACCTGCACGGAGGGGCCGTTCACCTGCTCAGCGATATCGGGCTGCGAATCGGGAACTCGGGAAGCGAGAACGGCCAGACGGCGCGGGGTGTCGAGATGCGAAACTTCGCCGGAAGGGGCCAGGCGCTCGCGTTGCAAAAGCGCGTGCACGCGTTCGCGCAGCTCGCGCGCGGCGGCGTCAATCATGCGCGCCGGAATTTCTTCGCATCCGATTTCGAGTAAAAAGTCAGGCATACCTAGGTAACCACCGGCTCCAACTTATTTCTCTTTTCGCTAGCCACCTTAGGAGCGTCGTCGTTCGTCGTTTTTTTTTCATTTGCGTGGTGCTGGTCCATCCACGCCTTGGCGATTCCTACAGCGAGCGCACGCACGCGAGCGATTACGCCTACGCGTTCGGTCACCGAGATCGCTCCGCGGGCATCGAGAATGTTGAAGTAGTGCGAGCACTTCAGGCAGAGATCGTAGGTGCCGAGCAAAGGAAAGCGCGACTTCTCGCGCGCGATTCCATCGCCTTCAGTCTTATCCTTGGCTAAAACGGCATAGCGATCGAGCAGCGCTTTGCACTCCGCCTCGCAGAGCTCGAAGTGCCTCCACGTTTTGTCGACATCGGCCATTTCGAAGTTGTAGACGGAGAACTGCTGCTCGTCGGCCAGACGCACTTCTCCATACTTCACTTCCCTGCCAGTGTCCGGATCGCGCGCCCACACGATGTCGTAGATGGAATCTACGTCTTGCAGGAAGGCGCAGAGGCGTTCCAGTCCGTAGGTGAGTTCGGCGGATATGGGATCGAGGTCTACGCCTCCGCATTGCTGGAAGTAGGTGAACTGCGTGACCTCGAGGCCGTCGAGCATGACCTGCCATCCGATGCCCCACGCACCAAGAGTGGGCGACTCCCAGTTATCTTCTTCGAATTTTATGTCGTGCTGTTGCAGGTCGATGCCGATTGCGCCGAGCGACTCGAGGTAGAGTTCCTGCACGTTTTCTGGCGGCGGCTTGAGGATCACCTGCAACTGGAGGTGCTTGAAGAGGCGGTTGGGATTTTCTCCGTAGCGGCCGTCGGCGGGACGGCGCGACGGCTGTACGTATGCGACTTTGTAAGGATTCGGGCCAAGTACCCGCAGGAAAGTTTCCGGCGCCATCGTTCCGGCGCCGACTTCCACGTCGTAGGGTTGCTGAATGACCGCTCCACGCTGCGCATAGAAAGCCTGGAGCTTAAGGATGAGCTCCTGGAAAGTCGGCGAGTTGGATTTGGAGGAGTTCATAAATCCAGATTGTTCATCTAAGCGACGGGTCCGCCTCTCGCGGCAAACAGCAGGTCCTTCGCTTCGCTCAGGATGACAACTCTTTATTAGTTCACGATCTTCGCAATATCAGTTTACGACCCGCGCGACGTCACGTCAGTATTTGCGAGTACAAGACAGAGGTTAACCGCCGATTTTCTCCAGCATCCTCGCCGTCACCAGCTTCTTTTCTATATGCCGCTCCAAAATCTGGAGGAGAAACTTTCGCAGGTCTTGGCCTACCGCTTTCGGCCAGTCGATCTCTGCAAATTCGGAGACCCGCGAGCGCAGCATCTGCGCCGCAATCTTCCTCGACTCCGGCGACAGCTCGGATGACGCTATGCGCTTGTCATCGATGCAGACCAAGCCATCGGCAAGCGCGTGATAAAACGCACGGCTGCCATCCAGCCCGCGTCCGCAAACGACGCACTCCGAAAACTCAGGCAAAAAGCCCATTAGCCGCGTCATCCACAACTCAAAATACGTGAGCGGCATCCACACGGCTTGGCCGCGTAATTCCTGCAAAACTGCCAGACTGAGGCGAAACACGGCATCGCTCGCCTCGCGGTCGGGCATTAATTCATCGAGCAACTCGGCGATATGCGCCAGTGCCGCGGCGCGCGCATAACTGACCTCGGTCGCCATCGGTGATTCGATGACTTCGCAAAAATCCAGCCTTGCCAACTCCTGCCGCTCGCGGTCATCGTAAAACGCTCTTACGTAAGTGAGCGGCTCGAGCGCGCCCCCGAAGCGGCGTCTCGACTTCATGGCGGCGCGCGCTACGCCTTTCACCTTGCCTTCCAGCCGGGTGAAGAGCGTGACCAGCAGATCCGACTCACGCAGCGGATAGGTGCGCAGAACGATCGCTTCCGACTCCTTCAGCGCCATGGAAGGTTACAGGTTAATTAGTGATTGTAATGGAGAACGACGGCCTTTGCCTCTTAAGCTTTTAGCTCAAATCTCGCAATCCGCTGGTCGAAGCTAAGGGCTAAGAGCTAATTGCTAAAAGCTGCCCTATCTACCGAAGTACTTCGCGTTCCGTTCGGTGTATTCTTTCCACTTTTCCGGCAGATCGTCGAGGGCGAAGATGGCCGAGACGGGACATACTGGAACACAGGCGCCGCAGTCGATGCACTCCACGGGGTCGATATAGAGCATTTCCTCCGTTGAGAACTTTTCCGAGTCTTTCTTGGGATGAATGCAGTCGACGGGACAGGAGTCAACACAAGCGGTGTCTTTTGTTCCAATGCAGGGCTCGGCAATTACGTAGGCCATAAGATCTTCATGCTCCTAGGCGCAAGGGAGTGTGATTGAAACTACATTCTAACAAGAACACGGTTATCGGTACAGGCGGAGAGCTAGAGCAGGTGACGGGTCGCAGGTGACAGGAAAAACCGGATCGCCACTGTTAGACAGCTGCGCAGGCCTTATTATTCTTCGTTCGAATTAGCGGGCCAGGAACTTCCAGGCCACGACCGCGCCGAAGACTACGAGGCCGACGGCGTAGCCGATCAGTCTTCCCTTTTGAACCTTTTCTTGCTCGTACATAGCCCCCACCAATCTTAATCATGTCACAGTCGGGGGCAAGAAATGCCACATTTTTCAATCGGCATGAAAAGCTGCTGTCGCTGTCGGGACGACCTCCGCCGGCGGTACGACACCCGCCGGAATTCTTGCTGGCGCGCCACGCCACGCATTGCGTTTGAATCCCTCCCTCACCAGTTTGAAAATCGTTCGCCGATTTTGCGAAATCACCTTGAGCCACGCCATCTTGCCCATCATCGGAAAGTAAATACCGCGGAAACAGAGACGCGCTAGAAAAATGTTGACGCGATAACCGAGCGGCTGGTCGTTGAGCGAGTCGACCGCGGCCGCCAACGCCTCTGGGCTGTAGGCCTCAGCCCAGCCTTTATTCACTTCTGTGTGAGCTTCGTCGATGGTCATTTTCAAGGGCGTGTGCGCCATGGCGAATGGAATGAACTCCTGCCAGTGCTTGGGGCGTGTCAGCCGGCCAGCCTTTTCCAGCCGCTTGTAGAGGGGCGTCGCGGGCAAAGGAGTCAGCAGACCGAAGATTGGCAGACCGGGAGGCCACGCCCTAACCTGCTCCATCGTTCGCTCGGCCACTCCGACCGTGTCATTATCCATGCCGAAAATAAAAGAGGTGATGGCGTAGACGTTGCGTTGCGCCAAGCGCTCGAGCACAGCGGCGTACTCGCCGGGCTTATTGAATCCTTTATTTACATCTTTGAGATTGGTCGGATCGATCGACTCCATGCCGATAAATATCCATTTGCCTCCCGAAGCGGAGATCAGGTCGACCATTTCCTCGTCGCGCAATAGATTGGCGCTGATCTGCGCCACCCAATGCACCTGCGCCCCGGCGGCGATGATGTCGCGGAGCAGCGACTTGGTGCGCTTGATGTTGATGGCAAAATTATCGTCGATAAAGAAAACCGCCATCTGACCCTTCTCTTCGCGAGCGCGAGCCTTCAGCAAGAGCAATTCGTTGACGACGCTCTCGTTGGTGCGAAAGCGTATCGAGTCGCCGAAAAATCCGGTAACGGTGCAGAACTCGCAGCCGTAGGGGCAGCCGCGGCCCGACTCAACCGGAATGATGCGAAACGATCCCCAACCTTCGCCGATTTTCTGGAGCAGGGCGGTTGCGGCCTTGGGCACGAGATTGAACTGCTTGAGATCAATCGACTGCCACGGAATCACCGGATATTCTTTCAGCGACGGCTTGCTCTCCTGGCCAAAAGAATCGACGGGCGCATAAATGTCTTTGAGTTGGCCGCGCGCGGCGTCTTCAACGATACGTGGCCAGGTTGCATCGGCCTCGCCAAGCGCGACCGCGTCGGCGTGGCGCGCGCCGCCGTCGCGACCGAGCGCTTCGTCCGCCATTTCTGTAACGTGCGGTCCGCCCATCACTACGGGAACTCCGGTGGCGCGCACGGCATCGGCCATGCGATAGGCCTTGGCGATCATGCGGGTCATCGCGCCGATGCCGACGAGGCCAATGTTGTTGTCGCGCACATACTGCGCGATCCCCGCTTCATCCATGGGATTTGCATTGCCATCGACGAGCAGCACTTCATGGCCCGGCGGCGTCAGCGCTTGCAGCAGGAACATCCAGAGATGAGGCATGAAGTTGCGCGTGACACCATTGTCGGGGTTATACAGGAGAATTTTCATAGGGAATTAGCGATTCTGCAAAGCGCGGCTTCGCGGGAGGAGAAAATGGAGGAACGAACTGGTTAGCGTCAGGACAGCACAGTCGCCGGACGCTGGCACGTGGGGAAGTCTGCGTTTAAATGTACCCTATCGCACAGTATACAGTACGATGGCACACACGGTTGGATTCTTCAGGCCGTAGCTGTTCCGAATTGGGAACGGGATTTTACTTCCCCGTGCCAAGATTGGCGAGGAGTCCATCCCAGAATTCATGGGGAAGGCTTACTTCATTCGATGACGTACGCGCTGTTCAGGCCGTGGCGAGCTCGCGCTCTTCACTGGGCTCATATTCAACGATGTATCCTGCGACAGCGCTCGCAGCCACGGTTAGCGGGGATGCCAGATACATCTGGCCGGGGCCGCTGCGCCCCGGAAAATTTCTGTTCTGTGCGCTGATGACAACCTGGTCAGGCCGCGTCGATACTCCCGGACCGGCATTGATACACGCTCCGCAACTGGGCTCGATCAGGCGAGCGCCCGCTTTTTCGAAAATGTCGATGTAGCCTCGGCGCTTCGAGTACTCGCGCGTTTCCTGCGAACCGAATTGGATCCAGAACTGTACATTTTTCGAAATATGCTTGCCATGCTTCAGCGCATCGGCAAGAACCGCCGCATACATATCCATGTCTTCGTTCTTACCCGCCGTGCACGTTCCCCCGTACGCAATTTCAATCGGCACGCGAGTGTTGAGTTCGCGGACGTACTTCCCGTTGCCGGGATCGCCGGGAGTGGCAACCATAGGCGCAATCTCATTCGCGTCGAGTTCGATCACGTCGGCGTACTCGGCGCTTGGATCGCTCTGCAAACCCTCAATCATCTTCTCAATGTCGGCGCGCTTCAGGCCGCGGCGCTCCATTAGAAACTCAATCACTTTTTCGTCGGGAGCGACGACGCCGGTGAAACCTCCGATTTCCGCCGCCATGTTGGTCATCGTGGCGCGCTCGTCGACGGATAGAGCTTCGACCGCTTCGCCGGCATATTCCATTACCTTCGCCAGCGCCTTGCCGCTGCGAACATAATCAAGTGAAAGAATCTTCAGGATGAAATCTTTCGCGGTCACATTCGGATGCCGCTTGCCCCGGATCACGATCTTCACCGAGTCCGGAATCTTGACGCGTACGTCTTTCGTGATCCAGGAGTTGAATACATCGGTCGTGCCAATGCCGAAGGCAATGCAACCGATCGCGCCGACGTGCGGCGTATGCGAATCGGAGCCGACATTGACTTGGCCGGGCAGCGCGTAGGTCTCGAGCATCACCGAGTGACAAATGCCCTCCGAGCCTTTTCGGTCGGCGAGTTCGCCATGTAGCTTGATTCCCTGCTGCTTGGCAAAATCTTCCTGCTTCAACTTAAGTTGCGTAGCCAGGTCGAGGAGGCCCATCTTTTTCTTTTCCGCGGACATAACGTCGTCGAGAAAGGTGAGATGGTCGCGAAAGAAGCGGATGCTCGAGGCGTCATTCACCGGAACATCTTTGCCAACATATTGTTCATAGAAGATAGACGCCATCGGCGTAACGTATTCGTGGCTGAAACGAAGATCGACGCGCGTGAATCCAGTGTCTCCAGCCTTGACAGCAGGAACACCAACCGTGCCATCGGCATTCACCATATGACGCGCAAAGATTTTTTCCGCGAGCGTCATTGGCCGTGTGGTATATCGTCGTACGTTCCCGTTAATCTCAAGCCGACTCTCGGTCTTGATCGGCGGCAAAAACACTTTGCCTTGCATGCGCGCAACATTAAACGGAAACAGCCCGCCGTATTCGATCACCTGTCTGGTGATTTCATCTTCTCCGGCGGTAAATTCACTGAGCGAAATTTCTTCCCCGGCGCGAATCCGATCGATCAAAGAGAAGTTGGTCGAAGTTAGCAGCCCGAGGTTCTGGCAGTTCTGTTTGTAGATGCGCTCGATGTTCTCCGCAATCGCAACCTGAATTCCGGCGCACATCTCGGCGTAGGGCGACTGCTCGCGACTCGAACCTTTACCGCGCCGTTTGCCGCTTACCGAGCAGACGAAACCGCCGTCCTTCACATCGTTGCGGCCGATTGGAAGCGTGTCGCCGCAGCGCAGGCCGACGTACGGAATTTCGCCAAGCGTGCGGTCAAAGTAAAAACAGTAATGCGCGGGAGTGATCTCGTCGGTAGAAATATCGTCACGAAGCTTGGGGTTATTGGCGGGATTCTTCGTATCCCACGGCAAATCCCAACCCGACAATTGCTTTTTGATCAGTTCGGGGTCTTCAGTCAGAAAAAGAATGCGCCCCTGCAACCGCACACGGTCGGGCCGCTTTTCGATCTTGCGTTCGAGGAGAGGCGAAACCACATCGATAATTGTAACGCTTGCGAGTTGGTCTGGAGCAACTCGGGGGAGCGGCCGGCGAGACTAGAATTTATGCTCTTTCGCGTATTCAACTGGGCTGGGCAAATCCTCCAGCCCTCGACCCGCGAATATCTCTTGAAATTCATGAAGCAGCGCATCATGTACCAGCCCATTCGACGCCAGCGTCTCGCGGCTCGCGATCTCGAAGTCGCCTCCTGAAAAGTCCGTCACTTTTCCCCCCGCCTCTTCGACAATCAGCACGCCCGCCGCGGTGTCCCATGGATTGAGATTAAATTCCCAAAAGCCCTCATATCGGCCTGCCGCTACGTTGCAGAGATCAAGCGCCGCCGACCCTGCGCGCCGTACGCCGTGGGTGCGCAAAGTGAGCTGATGATAGAAATAAATATTCGGATTCTTATGTCGCTTGTGGCTCGGGAAGCCGGTACCGATCAGGCATTCGCCGAGGTTTGCGATGGTGGAGACGTGAATCGCTTCGCCGTTGAGACGCGCGCCACTGCCGTGTTCAGCGACGAACATCTCGTCGCGCGTCGGATCATAGATTACTCCTGCGACTCGCTTTCCTCGGCGTTCAACACCTAGTGAAACGCAAAATACCGGATAGCCGTGCGCAAAATTAGTCGTGCCGTCGAGCGGATCGACATACCACCTGTATTCGCTACCGGTGTCAATGCGCGTTCCTTCTTCGCCCATAACATCATGCGACGGAAATTGCCCGCGAATCTTCTCGAGAATCAGCGCCTCTGACTTTCGATCGGCGATGGTCACCAGATCGACGTCACCCTTATATTCAATCTTCACGTGCTGGCGGAAGTAATCCATAAGCAGGCTGCCCGCTTCGCGCGCCATCGCTTTCATCGGAGAGATTAGGTCGAGAGATTGTACGGATGTCATGAGCTTCCAGGCTTCGCTTTTAGGATTGTTTGCTGAGTGCTGAATGCTGAATGCTGGCTATTTCTTCTTTCCATCTTCCGCGATGTAGACGATCTCGTGCTTGAAGATGAAAAGATTCGGGCCATCTTCGCGCGTGACGCGCACCATATTCTTGTCGTAGTACTCGATCCAGCCGCGCACGACTTCGCCGTCGGCTAGTTTCAGGCTGACGACTTTCTGCTTCTCGCCCAGCGCCTTGAGATACGCCGCCTCTTCGAAGGTCTCGTCAGGAGGCGGAGTGCGCTTCTTACCAAAATTTGGATTTCCTGTCTGTAGCGGCATTGGATTATTTTACAACGTTGCGTCGTCTCACGTTTTTTTCTCCGGCATAAAGAACGCAGCTTCTTCAGGCCGATGCACGCGCGGTATCCACAGCGGCCGACGCAGTCCGCCCGGACCTGGCGCGGGACGCGTGAGAGCCTTCCAGCGCTGATAAACGGCAAAAGAAAGATTGGTATCGACGAAAATATCGCCATAGCGGTCGTCGGCGGAAGCTCGCTCCACGCGCACCATCTGATGCCAGCAATGCATGCCGGTGATTGGGTCGGGATGCACGGGGAAGGTCAAGTTCTGGTGAACGCCGGCATCGCTCCACCACACGCGCTTCGTGTCGGGGTCGGAAGTTGCGTAGGGTTCGACTCCGGACGTCTGCCGCATCTTCCATTGACCTTTGCCAACTTCTTTCAGATCCACCCACGCGCTCGACATGCGCTCGATCTGATCATCTTTATTAGTGCGCCATCGGCCCATGTGATGAGAGCAGGCTAAGACTCCGGGAGCTAGACCCTCGGTGATCCAGGCGTGGAGCACGAAGAAACCGATCTCGGTGTGCACTTTGAGCAGATCGCCGGTGCGAATGTCGCCAAGTTTCTTCGCGTCGGCTGGATTTAGCCAAAGCGGATTCTTGTGCGCGATCTCGTAGAGAAATTTCGAATTGCCGGAGCGGGTGTGGATGAGATGTGGCAAGCGGAAAATCGGCAGCAGCGTATAGATCTCGCCCTTCGCAAGTTTCGGCCATTCTACGAGCGGCATGTATTGCGGATCGAAATCGGCGCCAGACGTGCCTGCTAGATTTCCTACCGATGCGGATTGCGCTGAGCGATGAATGTGGCTGCGGTAATATTCCGGAAGCACGAATTCAGGCCACTTCCAGTCCGCCATCGTCTTCGAGAACAATTCAAGTTTTCGCGAAGGCGTATTGTAGCCAACTACCGCTTTGCCATCGACCATCACGCCCACCGCTCTGCCTGCTTTGGTGACGACGCCATTCGCTTCGACCTGCGATCCGACGAGATCGGCTGGCGTCACTGGCTTCTCGTTCTGCTTATAGACATCGGTGGTGACTTCGTAGGCGCCGTATTTGCGCATGTATTCGAGCGGCTTCAATCCTTCTTTGGCGGCGGTTTCGGGCAAGCCGGGAACGGAGTTTTCGAAAATCCAGCCATAGTATTCGTCGACCGTCAACTTCTGCCCAGGGCGATAAGGCGATTCGAACCACTGCCGAATTCCCATCGAGCCGTCGGGATCGATCGCCCAAGAGAGGTTGATCCAGAATTCATCTTCTTCCCACACTTCCCCGGGATTCGCCTGATAGGTGTAATCGAATCTCTTGCCTTCTTTTTCCTGGAGTACGCGCAATACGGGCTGGCGAAAACCAATCCACTTTCCGGCGTAAGACTCCTGGCTCATCAGGTCGTGACGCTCGGAGCTGAAGCCCATCGGCAAGACGTAATCCGCGAACCATGCAGTCTCGCTCCACGTTGGAGTGAGCGCGGCGTGCAGGCCGACCTTTTCTTCGTCGCGCAGCATCTCGATCCAGGAAAATCCGTCGGGATAGGTCCATACGGGATTGAAGACGCGCGTGAAATAGGCTTCGATGCGGCCGCGGCCTTCTTTTAGAAAGTGTGGGAGCAGCGGCGACATTTCGTGGATACACAGCGGCCACTCGGGCGGATAAAGCAGTTCGTTCCAGCGTTTCTGCGGCGGCGGATTTTTGTACGGGCGCGGGACAAATTTATTCCACGCATTGAGATTGTGCCCGCCGGGAGTTCCTACCGAACCGGTCAGCACGTGGAGCAGCATCAAGGCACGCGCCGATTGCCATCCGCCGAGATTGCCGGAGGAACTCCCCCGCCAGAGATGCGATGCAAAGCGACTTCCTGCGGTCGCGATCTCGCGCGCCGTCTTGACAATGATTTCCGCTTTCACTCCGCTTTCTTTCTCCGCAAATTCGGGAGTGTACTTCGAGTAGTGGCGCTTGAGTGCTTCGATGAGTGCCTCGAAACTTTGGCCTTTCGCGGAAAATCCATCGACTTCGAGCTCTTCCCAGTTGGTCCAATTTTTTACGAAGTTGGCGTCGAAACGATTTTCGCTGAGGATGACCATCGCCATCGCCAGCAGGACGGCCGCTTCGGTGCCCGGATAACTGGGCATCCAGTAATCGGCCATGCTGGCGGTGTTTGAGAGGCGCGGGTCCATGACGGCAAGCTTCGCTCCCGCCATTTTTCCTTCGATGATGCGCTGCGCGTGCGGATTGAAATAATGGCCGGACTCGAGATGCGCAGAGAGCAGAAGAATAAAACGCGCGTTGGCGTGATCGGGCGATGGACGATCGGCGTAATGCCAGAGCAGATAACCCAGGCGCGCCGAAGATGAACAGACATTGGTGTGTGAATTGTGGCCGTCGATGCCCCAGGCTTGGAGGGTACGCTCCATAATGAAGTCGTGGCCGGGGCGGCCGACGTGATACATGACCTCTTCGCCGCGATTTTCCTGAAACGCTTTGCGGATGCGAGTGCCGAAAGTCTCGAGCACTTCGTCCCAGGAGGTACGCGTCCACTTTCCGCCGCCGCGCGGACCGGAGCGCTTCATCGGATAAAGGATGCGATCGGGGTCATGAATCTGTGTGATCGTGGCCGGTCCCTTGGCACAAAGGCGTCCGCGGCTGGCGGGATGTTTCGGATTGCCTTCAAACTTCGCGACTCGCCCGGTTTCTTTGTCAACATAGGCGAGCAGTCCGCAGGCCGATTCGCAGTTGAAGCAGATGGTCGGTATGAGTTGGTAATGTTTCTTGACGCGGCGCGGCCATGCTTCGGGATCGAACTCGACCCAATCGTCCCACTTTTCGATGGGCGGACATGAGGAAAGATGGCTGCCGTCGCGCTTGAAATCGTTCATCGCGGAATCTCCATAAAGCAACCTCGCTGGTGCTCAAACCCGCTAGCTGTTCGGCACGCTTTGGCCGGCCATGACGAAGCACCATTCGAAAATCAACAGTCCCACCAAAACGAGAACGCCGGCGAATCCAACGACTACACGGTTCGGCGCCCCGAAAGACAGTCGGTCGAATAGCAATAGCAGCAGCGGAATTATTCCGCCCACAGCCACGCCACCGCCCCAGAAAGCTTGGGCGAACGGTCCGTGAGTCATGAGGCGCGCCCCGTAGCGGGCGTTGTCGGTGGTATGGGGCATGGCCACCTCGCCGAGCAGCATGAGCAGATGCAATGCCAGAGTAAATGCCAGCGCGGGGATCGCAACCGACACAGCCATAGCCGATCCTCCGAGCGCTTCCGGAAGCAGCGCGAGCACCGCCGAACCGCAGAGCAAGGCTTGAATAATCAAATGCGCCGGCAGGAGCGGCGTTTGCCACAGGTCGCGGCCTTCGCATTGTCCGAAGAGAAAAGCGGTGTAGGAGGCGGCGCAGAATCCTACGAGGACGGTCGGCCATAACAATATTGATGTGGCAACCGGGAATCCCAACACTGCGGCCAACCAAAATACGCTGCACAGGCCGCTGTAGGCGATCAGTATGAACGCGCCCCGCGCCAGCCACGATTTACTTTGCGGCATGAATACTACGCGCAGAAACCGTTCTTTGTGATCGAGATCCCAGACCAGGAACACGGTCGTGAGAGCTGTGAACAAAAGCGCAACCGTAGCGAGCGTGATATCGCGAACGCGATCGCCAGATAATTTTCCGAACGCCATCGCGATTGCCGGTATAGCGAGCGCACCGGAGCCGATCGACTTGGTCCAACTATAGGCGGGAACCTGCCATCCCCAGGGGCGCGCGTGGGAAACGTCGTAGGCGGCCACAGCATCCTTTTGCAGCAACGGGCTATCGAGCGGATAGACTGCGCCTCCGCCGTGGACGGCGGCGTTGCGCTGCGACCACATGTAAATCGATTCGTGGCGCGCAGCGGTCGGAACGATGGCGCTCTCATCGGCGTCGATGTAATAAAGTTTGGGCTGAGTTCCCTGCTCTGGCTTGCGCACGCGCACCGGTTCGCGGGCAATTAACTGCGCCGCTTCGCTGGCGGGATCGCTGAGATCTCCAGCGATGATGGCGTGCTCGGGACAGACGATTACGCAGGCGGGCTCAAGGCCGATTTCGGTGCGATGCGCGCAAAAGTGACATTTCGTCGCAGTGCCATCGTCCGGATCCATGTAGATGGAATCGTAAGGACAGGCCTGCATGCAAGCCTTGCAGCCGATGCAGCGGTCGGAGTTGAAGTCGACGATGCCATCCTTGCGCTGATACATCGCGGTCACGGGACAGATCGTGACGCACGGCGGTTTCTCGCAATGATTGCAGCGCGTGACTTGAAATACGCGGCGCGTATTGGGATATAGACCCTTTTCGACGTACTTCACCCAGGTGCGGTTTACGCCTACCGGCACCTGGTTTTCGGTTTTGCATGCCACCGTGCAGGCGTGGCATCCGATGCATTTGCGGTTATCGATTACGAAGCCGTATTTCATCCGTGGGAAGTCTCAGCCCAAAACAGTTAATGATACTTGGGTCCCGAGCGAAAAAGGAGTTACGTTGCTGAGGCTTGACGGTTGAAGAGCCGGGCATTGCCGCCCGGCCCAATTCTCCAGTACGGAGTCGTTAGTCGTGGGCCTGCCCGATCAGGTGCTCGACGATGCGGTGCGCTTCGTCGATGTGTTGCAGGGCGCGATGACGCAATCCATGAGCATAACCGTCATCTTCTTTTTCTTTGATGTCGTGTCGCGCAGAATCGAGCAATTCCAGGGCTCGATGATAGCGGCCTCTGCTGGGCATGTGGTTGTCGACCGGAGGATGGTCGTTCAAGTTTTTGCCGTCATCAATCGCAGCCTGCTTGATCTCTGCGATAGCCCTGTCGATCTCTGCGATGGCGTGATCTTCTTCCCGATCCATCCGGCGAGCCCACGTCCCTCGCTCCAGATGGGCGCGCGCATGGCGAAGGTCGGTAAGGGCGTGCAGGTAGGCGGGATGCCTTCCTGGTTCGTCGGCAAAAGCCAGCGAAGCGCAGACAGCAACAAGAAACACGACTACTGCACAATGTCGAACAATCTTCATAGTCTCCTCGAATTAGCCTTTCGGCAGAATGGAACTCGTTGTAGTAACCCGGAGTTGCGATTTTAGACTCGCCAGATTTTAGACTTCAGCGCCAGTTGGCATGAAGTTACATAAGTGCATCGTTAGCTGGAGCACAAACTATCGAGATAACTGGCGGGCGAGAGTGACGCCGCACGCTAAATCTGATAGTCAATGTCTTCCATGATGCGCTGCATTGATTCGGAGAGCGGCTCACTTCCTCCCGTACCTTCGAGTTCACGAACACGCTCGGCCAGGCGTTTCACCTCGGATGCGACCGCGGCCAGGGCTTCCGATAGTGGATCGTTAATCTGCTTGGGATCGGTGATCACCACGCGCTTGCCTTCTCGAAAAATAATGTGCCCCGGCACGCCGACGACGGTGGAATCGTCGGGGACGTTGCGGAGCACGACCGAACCGGCGCCGATGCGGCAATTGTGGCCCACGGTGATGTTGCCGAGAATCTTGGCGCCTCCACCGACAACCACGTTGTTGAGAAGAGTGGGATGACGCTTCCCACGCTCATTGCTGGTTCCACCGAGGGTCACGCCTTGGTAAATCGTGACGTCTTCGCCGACAACGGCGGTCTCGCCGATCACGACGCCCATGCCGTGATCGATGAAGAAGCGGCGGCCGATCTGCGCGCCGGGATGGATTTCAATACCGGTGAACCAGCGCGCTACTTGGGACAGCCAGCGCGCCAGCAGGATGAAATTATGGTTCCACAGCCAGTGATTTATGCGATAGAACCACACGGCGTGCAGGCCGGCATAACAGAGATAGACTTCGAGGCGTGATCTGGCCGCGGGATCGCGCTCGACCACAGTGGCAACGTCTTCGCGGATTAGCGACAACAGATGCGGCATGAATCGTTGATCAGCCAGGGATCACGCCGGAACTTCTGACGTCGGAATCTGCAGCGCCTGGTTCCGGAGCCCTTCGAAGAGAATACTACTGAGGTAGCGCTCGCCAAACGACGGCAGAACCACAACAATCAATTTTCCGGCATTTTCCGGACGCTTCGCGACCTGCAAAGCGGCGACCACGGCCGCTCCCGACGAGATGCCGACGAGCAGCCCTTCTTCGAGCGGAAGCCGCCGCGCCATGTTAATAGAATCTTCGTTGCTGACGGTAATAACTTCGTCGACGAGATCGCGGCGCAGAATGCTGGGAACAAAACCGGCTCCAATTCCTTGAATCTTGTGCGGGGCGGGCTTGCCGCCGGAGAGAACCGGGCTGTCTGTCGGCTCGACAGCGATGGCCTTGAATGACGGCTTCTTCGGCTTGATGTATTCAGCGACGCCGGTGATCGTTCCGCCAGTGCCGACGCCCGAGACTAGAAAATCCACGCGGCCATCGGTATCTTCCCAAATCTCCGGGCCAGTGGTTTCGACATGAATCTTGGGATTGGCCGGGTTGTCGAATTGCTGGAGCATATACGCATTGGGCGTTGAGGCCAGCAACTCCTCGGCCTTCAGAATCGCTCCCTTCATACCGCGTGGGCCGGGAGTAAGAACGATCTCCGCGCCAAGCGCCAGCAGCAGCACGCGCCGCTCGAGACTCATAGTCTCGGGCATGGTGAGAATAAGCTTGTAGCCTTTTACCGCGGCTACGAAGGCGAGCGCAATTCCTGTGTTGCCGCTAGTCGGCTCGATCAGAACGGTCTTCCCGGGCTGAATGCGGCCGGCGCGTTCGGCATCGTTGATCATGCTGACGCCGATGCGATCTTTTACGCTGGCTAGAGGGTTCTGGCTTTCGAGTTTTGCGACGACCTCGGCCACCGCGCCTTCGGAAACGCGGTTCAGCCGGACCAGCGGCGTGTGGCCAATCAGTTCGGTTACGTCCTTTGCGATTTTCATAGATTTTTCGATTCTCGTTATTGTGATTTGATTCTTTTCGATCTCCGATTCGGCATCGGGTCGATCTCAGTACCCGCGGCTGCCATTTTATACCACTAACTCTACTAGGTTACTGGGCTATTTAGCTGTGATGTAAATCACGCATTCACGTAACCTTGCCTGGCCGAACCTTCCCCCATCTAACTTAGCGCTGCCGCGGTTTTCGTCGGCCCACCCGCGCCAGGATACGCCGCACCTTCTTCGGAGAAATCGACAGGCGCGAAGCCACGCGCGATACCTTGCGGCCTTCGCGCTCCCAGACGCGTGCGATCACGATCTCCGCAAATTCCTCACTGATCTGGCGGAAGGTCTTGTCGCCGACCGCTCCTTGCGACCACGCCTTCAGCGCGGGATGCACGCTTCCTTTGCGGAGAATCTTCGCGCCCAGCGTCTGCATATCCTGCCACATATTATTGTCGGGCTGATTCGCTCCGCACGATGCCCGCGCCAGATCATACGATTCGCGTGCGGCCTCCGGATTATCGAAAAACGAATTGCACTGCGTCAATCCCTGCCACAGGTGGGCATTCGCCAGCAATAGATGATGCTGGGTATGCTTCGCCAGTTCGATCGCCTCCTGGCTAAATTCGAAGGCGCGACGGGCGTGGCTGCCGGGATCGGCGCCCCCGCCGATCTCCTCCTCCACCTTCGCGTTTTCGATCATGCACTGGAGAATGCGGGCCCGGCCCATCAGAATAAAATCCTGCTTCTCATCAGCCACATCATAGGCCGAACTGGCCTCCTCTTCGGCGCGCTGAAAATCGCCGCCATCGAGATGAATGTAAGCGGCATTGAGGAAGACGGTGCCCACTCCATGATGGTTGGGACGCTGCGAGTAGATCCCCTGCGCCGCCTCCAGGTGTTCGAGCGCCTCGCGGCGAAGCTGGGTCAAGCGGCTGCGATAATCTTTTTTTCGTGCGTCCGGTTCACAAGCTTCGGCATCACGCAAAGAAAATTTCGAAATGCTTTGCTTACCAGCGTCAGTCTTGGCGCCCGTTCTCGTTTGGCTGCTCGATGACTTGCGCCGTAGCTGCGCGTCGCGATCGATTCTCTTCTGCAACTGAAGAGCAATGCCACGCTTCGCCAGCGCCATATTGGCCAGCGATCGCGCGAGGTTAGGATGCCGCGGATCGCGTTTGCTGTAATGGCGAATCGCGCGTTCGAAAAATTCTATTGCCTTATCGAAGCGTCCTTCGCGACGTGCCATGCGGCCGTAAAAAGACTCGATGTTCCCAAGCGTCACATGGTCGTCGGTCTCGCGGAGCACGTTTTCGGCCGCCTGCGAGATGCGCACCGCATCTTTCCATTTGCCTTGCTGAAACAATATCCAGCTTTCGAGCACTTGCATCACGGCCGCCATGCGCGGATATCCCAGCCCAAGCGCCAGTTCTTTTCCTTTGCCCGTGTAGATCAGAGCCTCGTCGTACTCGCCCCTTCGCCGCAGGCAGCGCCCTTTCCAGAAATAAACGATGGCGAGCAGGAAGCGGTCATCGAGTTCGTCTCCCAGGCTCACGACGAAATCAAAATGCGCGACGGCGGGTTCCATCGTCTCTTCCGCCATCGCAATCATTCCCTCGGCCGAGCGGAGGCATATGTAATCGGCGATGGAAAGGTCGGAGCGCGATTCTGGTTTAAAGCGATTGAGAATTTCGCGCAGCGGCGGGCCGGCGAAGCCGATGTCTGTCCAGATGGCAAGATGGGCTGCGAGACGTGCGGCGTTTGGCTGCGAGGGCTCTAGGCGGACGATTAGATCGTGGTGCGCTTTGAGGCATGTGATGCCGCGCTCAATTTCGCGCGCGGCCACGTGTTCGCGCAACTCCGAGAGGAAGGCAGGGTCAATCGGAACAGCGTCAGCCGGCAGGTTCGCGGAAATACCTCTGCGTGCGCCCATCACCATTCATTGACGTTCTAGTCCAATAAATCGTAACTGGCAAGGGTTAGAAACTCGGCGAACTGCGAGCTTGTCGTCAGGTCTTCAAGGAGCTTGGCCGCCTGACGCAGCTTCTCGTCGTTCTTGCTCCCCAGCTCTCCGGCACGATGATGGATGATCTCTTTGACCATGGGCGCGGTAACGGACTTGCCGTCACTCAGTTGCGTTTTGTACTTCACCCACTGCCATACCTGGGCGCGAGAAATTTCCGCGGTCGCGGCATCTTCCATCAAATTGTAAATCGGAACGCAACCCAATCCTCCGAGCCACGAATGCAGATACTGCATCCCCACATCGACATTCCAGCGCAGACCTTTTTCGGTGATCTCGCCTTTGGGGACGGCGAGCAGATCGTGCGCCGTCACAGTCCGCGCCGATTTCTTATGGGAAGAAATCTGATTTGGCTCGGGCATATATTTGTCGAAAATTTCTTTTGCCACGGGAACGAGCCCCGGATGCGCGACCCAGGTGCCATCATGGCCCGCGTGCACTTCGCGAAGTTTATCCCGCCTGACTTTGTCGAGCGCCTGCTCGTTGGCCGCTGCGTCATTACGGATGGGAATCTGCGCCGCCATTCCGCCCATCGCATGGATGCCGCGCCGGTGACAGATTTGAATCAGCAATTCCACGTAGGAGCTTAAGAAATGCGTCTCCATGGTGACCTCGGAGCGGTCGGGCAGTACGAACTGAGGATGCGCCTGAAATTTCTTGATGTAACTGAAAATGTAATCCCAGCGGCCGCAATTCAATCCGGCAGAATGTTCGCGGAGTTCGTAAAGGATCTCGTCCATTTCGAACGCCGCCAGAATCGTCTCGATGAGAACGGTGGCGCGAATCGATCCGCGTGGAATTTTCAGTTCGTCCTGGGCGAAATTGAAAACGTCGTTCCACAACCGCGCTTCGAGGTGATTTTCCAGCTTCGGCAGATAGAAGTAAGGGCCGGTGCCTTTGCTCAGTAAAGCTGCCGCGTTGTGGAAGAAAAAGAGGCCAAAATCAAAGAGCGCTCCCGAAATTGGCTTTCCTTCTACTAAGAAATGTTTTTCATCGAGATGCCATCCGCGCGGCCGCACCATCAGCGTCGCCAGTTTCGGTCCCAGCTGATACTTTTTTCCTTCCGGGCTCTCATACCGAATCGTTCCTCGAATCGCGTCCCGCAAATTGTGCTGACCTTCAATGTTGTTGCTCCACGTCGGAGTATTCGAGTCCTCGAAATCGGCCATGTAGACGCTAGCGCCGGAATTCAGCGCGTTGATGATCATTTTGCGGTCAACGGGACCGGTGATTTCGACGCGCCGGTCGAGCAGGTCTTTCGGGATGGGCGCCACCTTCCATTCTTTTTTTCGGATCTCGGCTGTTTCCGGCAGAAAATCTGGAAACTTGCCCTTATCGATATCCCCCTGCACGGTGCGCCGGCGCGCCAGCAATTCCTGACGACGCGCCTCAAAGCGGGACGCGAGTTTCAACAAGAAGGCGCGCGCATCCGGAGTAAGAATGCCAGCTTCCATTTCTGACAGGGCCTTGCTCTCGCTGGTGTCGTTCGCAATAGATGTCGGGTTCATGATCAATATCATAGTCCGTTCGCCGGTCTGTTCGCAGACGCAATTCTTGGCACTAGGTCATTTTGACCTAGTAGGTCCGGGCGGACAGCGCCGTTTGTCAGAGAGGGGCAATCCGGGGTCTACTCGCCATGGACGCGAGACTTTTTGAGCGGGGAAACTCATGACGAATTCAAATGGCAACGGCAAGAGCAAGAACAACGACTGGCAGACTAACCCTCGATGGCGCGGCATCACGCGTCCTTATACGCAGGATGATGTGAACCGCCTTCGCGGTTCATTCCAGATCGAGCACACGATCGCGCGCCACGGCGCGGAGCGCCTGTGGAGCCTGTTGCATCACCAGACTGAGCCTTTCATTGCGGCGCTCGGCGCCACCACGGGCAACCAGGCTGTCCAGCAGGTGAAGGCTGGATTAAAGGCTATCTACATCAGCGGTTGGCAGGTCGCCGCCGATGCCAACAACGCCGGCCAGATGTATCCCGACCAGAGTTTATATCCCGCGGACAGCGTGCCCAACCTGGTGCGACGCGTCAATCAGGCGCTGATGCGCGCCGATCAGATCCATCACGCTGAAGGCAAGAATGGAATCACCTGGTTTGCTCCGCTCGTGGCCGACGCCGAAGCCGGATTCGGCGGCAACCTCAACGCCTTCGAACTGATGAAGGCGATGATTGAAGCGGGCGCTGCTTGCGTCCATTTCGAAGATCAGCTCTCCTCCGCTAAAAAGTGCGGCCACCTCGGTGGCAAAGTGCTGGTGCCGACCACGGAGGCGATTCAGAAACTCGTGGCAGCGCGGCTTGCGGCCGATGTAATGGGCGTTCCGACGCTGATCATGGCGCGCACCGACGCCGACAGCGCCACGCTATTGACCAGCGATATTGATCCTCGCGATCGCGAATTCGTTACCAAGCAGCGCACCATCGAAGGCTTCTACCACATTAAGAGCGGTCTTAAGTCCGCCATTGCACGCGGACTTGCCTATGCTCCTTATGCCGATATTCTCTGGTGCGAAACGTCGAAGCCCGATCTTGAGGAAGCGCGTCAATTCGCCGAAGCGATCCACAAAGAATTCCCTGGCAAGTTGCTGGCGTACAACTGCTCGCCTTCATTCAACTGGAAGAAAAATCTTGACGACGCAACCATCGCGAGCTTCCAACACGAGCTCAGCAAGATGGGATACAAATTCCAGTTCATCACGCTCGCAGGGTTCCACGCGATTAACCTCGCGATGTTCGAACTCGCCCGCGGCTACAAGCAATCGGGCATGACCGCTTATTCTCGCCTACAGGAGAAAGAGTTCCTCCGCGAGCAGCAAGTGGGTTACGAAGCGGCAAAGCATCAACGCTTCGTGGGCACAGGATATTTTGATTCGGTACAGCAGGTCATCACTAGCGGCAGCACTTCGACTGCGGCGCTCCATGGTTCGACCGAGGAGGCACAGTTTACCGATGTCGTCGATGCTCTAAGCATGACCTCGGGCGTTATGAGCACCGAGAGTATGGGCGACGCGGTTCTGCCGGATGCGGCTATGATGGCGAATGGCTGGGAGGAATCCGACGAACTGATGCCGTCGGGCGATTAGTTTAACTTTAACTGTCAGCTGAGGGTTACAAATGAAAAGCGGGGCGTACCTGCCCCGCTGGACCCTTGGTTCCGTAGAATGAATAAATCTAGGCTTGCTCCGCTGCTTTTGACCGTTCCCGCTTGCCTTCGCGCAATTGCGCTGCCGTAAACGCAGAGCCGCAGGTTCCGCATCTCCAACTGGTAGAGGCAGTCGTCATAAAACCGGTTCCATCATTTCTTGTCGGCGGCTGGCTCCCTCGCATTGCTAGCACCAACTCCCCGCCGCAGGCCGAACATTCACGTTTTTGCATAACTCCCGTTGAGACACATCTTAAGATAGGCCGCCCGGCTCCTGCGGTCCCCATACGATCCACTCACTCTACTATGTCACAGATATCGAGAAACTACCGATCAATATTGATCGGTAGTAATACGCCTCTGCAGACCACAAACCGCCAATCTTAAGTGTTTATCTCTGCATGTGAGCTATCTTGCTCAGACGCGTGAACCGCGCATGCCTCATCATCGAAACTGCGGCGAACCCGAATCGACCCTGAACTTCTCACCTGCAAGCGCATCATCTCGGCGCCGAATAAAAGGGGATTAGTCCGCTCAACAACGGAGGTCAAGATTATGCCTTTAATTCAACTTCTCGAGGTTTTGATCGTAGTGGGTGTTCTCCTGTGGCTGGTGAATCGCTTCATCCCCATGCAGTCATCCATTAAATCAATTTTGAACGGCGTGGTGGTCATCGCCGTCGTGCTCTGGCTGCTGAATGTTTTTGGTCTCTTCAGTTCGATTTCCCGGATCCACGTTGGCTCGTAAGCGAGCCGCTCCGACCAAACCATCACACAAGTTGGCGTACCGATAAAAAGTCAACAACAAGCAACATGGCAGAACACCTGCCTTAGGAGACATTTTGAATAAGCTCTGGTTAGCCATCCCGATCACCCTTAGCTTGAGCGCATTTGCGCAGAACAATGCTCACAACCACAACATGGTGGTGGAAACCGCGGCACCGGTCACGACCTTCCGGGTTACGGTCGTCAGCCGGAGTGTGCAGGCTGTCAACTACGAGCACCGCAGCGGGCCTTCCCGGGTGGATTTCACGGGCACGGATCTGATGCCCTTCGCCAACGGTGAGGCCAAGGTGAATAGCAAGCGCGGCTCCATTGAGATCGACGCAGAATTTGGCGACTTGCGGAGACCGATGACCTTTGGCAATGAATATCTCACCTATGTTCTGTGGGCGATCTCTCCCGAAGGACGGGCTGTGAACCTGGGCGAAGTTTTAGTGGGCGACAACCACCGCAGCAAAATTCGGGTAACCACCGATCTGCAAGCTTTCGCTTTGATCGTCACCGCGGAGCCTTATTACGCCGTTCGTCAGCCGAGCAACGTAGTCGTGCTCGAGAACGTAGTTCGCGACACCACCAAGGGAACTACCGAGGCGGTGAATGCAAAGTATGAATTGATGGAGCGCGGCGGCTACATCCCCACCGGCTACAAGTTTGATCCCGTGGTGCTGAATGCCAGATTGCCGCTGGAGTTTTTCGAGGCGCGGAATGCCTTGCGCATCGCGCAATCCGAGGGAGCCGAGCAGTACGCCAGCGACAGCTATCAGCATGCTGTCCAGTTGATGAACAATGCCGATGAATACGCGGTCAGTAAACACATCGACACCAAGCCGTTGATCGCGGTCTCACGCGAGGCGGTGCAGACCTCAGAAGATGCGCGCGAAATCGCCGTCAAAAAGCTGGATGAAATACGACTGGCCGACGAACGCCAGAATTCCGCTGATTCGCTCGCGCTATCGCAAGGGCAGGCGGATACCGCTATGCGCCAGAAAGAGCGAGCCGAGGCGGATCAGGCGAGAGCTGAAACCGCAAGAAGTCAGGCGGAATCGGATACGCGCAACGCGCAATCCGCTAAGGCTCAGGCGGAGTGGGATGCGGCCAGGGCACGCGCCGATGCTGCCGATGCACAGAATGCGACCGCGCAGGCGAAAGCCGATATGGCAGCCAACGCGGCTTCGTCAGCCGATGCGGTCTCGGCGGCGCAGGCAGATGCTGAGCAGTCTCGTTTAACTGCGCAACAGGCGGAAACCGATAAAGCCGCTATGCGCAGGAAGCTGTCAGAACAGTTAAATTCCATCCTTCAAACTCGCGATAGCGCGCGCGGTCTGATCGTCAGCATGTCCGATGTTTTGTTTGACACGGGCAAGTACTCATTGAAACCAGGCGCGAGAGAGAAACTGGCAAAAGTCGCCGGCATCCTGCTCGCCTATCCCGGACTCGATATCGAAGTCGGCGGCTATACCGACAACGTGGGCGGCGATGAGATGAACCAGAGACTGTCGGAGAATCGTGCGGGATCGGTGCGCGATTACCTTGTGCAGGAAGGGGTGGCAACGAATTCAGTTTCGTCGAAAGGTTTCGGCAACACTTTGCCGGTAGCTTCCAACGATAACTCTTCCGGACGCCAGCAGAACCGGCGAGTGGAACTTCTCGTTTCCGGCGAAGCCATTGGCAGCCCGGTCAACGCAACGACGGGACGCTTGCAGTAAGCCGGACGCGACCCAGTTCAACTAATTAGTTAAGTAATGGAGGCAACACACATGGAACTAAAAAGCTTTATCAGCACAGCTGTACTGTTTTTGGCACTCGCAGTCGTAGCTCCAGTGTTCGCACAAGAGCAACACGACCAGGACGACAAATCCAAGCCTGCCGCACAAGAGGAAAAGAAGGCGCAGCCGGAGAAATCCACAAAGCAAGAGGAGAAACCCGCCGCGCAAGAAGATAAGAACGTCAAGCCGGAAGAAAAAAACGCGAAGCAAGAGAACCAGACCGTCAAGCCGGAAGAAAGAAACGCGAAGCAAGAGAACCAGAACGCCATGCCGGCACAGAAGACCGAGCAGCGAAGCGTCGGCAACACCGGTGGTGGCCGTATCCCGCAAGAACGCTACCAGGCTAGTTTCGGACAGCAGCACACCTTCCATGTAAGCGAAGGCGACTACCGCAACCACAGCTTCCAATACGGTGGCTATTCGTTCGGATTCGCGGGCGCATGGCCCAGCAACTGGCTCTACACGCAAGATGTTTACGTTGTCGAAATCAACGGCGTCTATTACCTCTGCAACCCGATGTATCCCGGCGTCAACATTGCATTGAGCTTCACTCCGTAGCACTAACCCCGGTGCGGCCTCGCAAGAGGCTGCACTCTTCATCTGTTCCGACTAAGGGGGAAACATGCTCGGAACCATGTTAGTTGTGATTTTAGTGTTAGCGCTTTTTGGCGTGCTGCCCCGCTGGCGCAACAGCCGAGAATGGGGTTATGCCCCGATGGGCGGCTTGGGACTGATCCTTTGCGTCGTCGCCATTCTCCTCGTTCTCGGGCGGATTTGATCGCCCCGCTCGTCGCAGCGGCTAGGCTTCGGTGTACACTTTTATCAGAATCGGAAGGTGATCGATCCAGACTGCCCCTGGACATTTATCCGCAATTGCCCGCAAGGTTCGCATACATTGATGCCAAGCACTCGTTGTACTAATCCCCGGAACTCCTCGGCACCATTCGGAAGTGGCATTCGCTGGCGGACGCTCCCAATGCGAGTCGTCGCCCTTTTCTTGATCCTGATTCTCTGCAACGGCCCTTCCTTCGCGTATTCGGTTTTGACCCACGAAGAGATCATTGACCTGCTCTGGGCGGACGAGATCCGGCCGCTGTTGCTTAAGAAATATCCAGGTTTGACCGACGATCAAATCAAAGAGGCGCACGCCTATGCCTACGGAGGCGCCGTCATCCAAGACCTGGGCTATTATCCCTTCGGCAGTAAGGAATTCAGCGACCTCGCCCATTATGTGCGCACCGGAGACTTCGTGCGCGAACTCCTGCTCGAAGCCCAGGACGTGAATGAATACGCGTTCGCCCTCGGCGCTCTGGCCCACTATTCGTCAGATATCACTGGCCATCCGACCGTAAACCAGTCGGTCGCGATCGAATATCCGAAGCTGCGGAAGAAATATGGCAAGTCGGTCACTTATGCCGAGGACAAAACCGCGCATCTGAAGATCGAGTTTGGCTTCGATATGGTGCAGGTGGCGAAAAATCGTTACGCGTCGCAGCAATATCACGATTTCATCGGATTTCAGGTGTCCAAGCCGTTGCTCGAACGAGCCTTCCCCGTCGTCTACGGACTGCAATTAAAAGACGTCATTGCGCACGAGGACCTCGCCGTCGGCTCCTACCGTTTCGCCATAAGCCGGCTGATTCCGGAGATGACTCAGGTCGCGCTGGAGACGCGCGGGAATGAGATGATGAAAGAGCAACCCGACTTCGCGAAGAAGAAATTCCTCTATCGCCTTTCGCGCTCAGCTTACGAAAAGGAATGGGGAAAGGATTACAGCAAGCCTGGCCTCGGCGCGCGTATCCTCGCGCTAATTTTCCGCTTCATGCCGAAAATTGGACCCTTCAAGGGCCTGGGCTTCAAGAATCCGACTCCGCACACCGAGGACATGTATTTCAAGAGCGTCAACGCCACCGTCGACCAGTATCGCGCTTTCCTGCACGAGGTGCGCGCCGATTCGCTTCGGCTCACGAATTGCGATCTTGATGATGGAAAGGTGACTGCGCCTGGCGAATACTCGCTCGCCGATGATACTTACGCGAAGTTGCTGGAGCAGTTATCGGACCGGAAGTTCGAAGGCATGACGCCGCAGCTGCGCTCTAATATCGTGGCTTTCTATTCCGATCCCGCGGCTGCAAAAGACACAAAAAAGACTGCGGCGGACCGGCAAAAGTTGGAAAAAGACTTGGATCAACTGAAGGAGTTGTCGCTGACGCCGGTAAATGCGGCGAGCCAGCAAGGCGATCCTAGCCCGCCCGCCAATAGCACTGCCGTCTGCAGTGCCACCCCATAGCATCAGGAAAGAACTTAGGCGCTAACCCGGACAGAAACGAGTTCTGGGTTGCAGTGTGAGTTCTGCATCGACTTGACCGCATCTTCCGCGGTAAATCGACCCATCACCAGGGCTAGTTTGCGGTCCGTCGTCGTCTGGATGGGAAGTCGGTCGACGCGCAGCACATACTGAGGGGCATGAGTGCCACCGCGGTTTACTTTCACGACAAACTTGATGTTTTTCATGATTCCTTTCAGGTTCTTCGACCGGTCTCGTCGCGTAACACGGCTCGGGCTTGCTATTGATCAGGAACGAAAGCAAATCCGCGCCGCACAGTGAGTTAACACTCCCCTAGAAATCGAGGAGGCAATTTTTGAATAGGCTTAAGTTAGAGGACCTGAAAGAGTAAGTAACTAACTGCACAACATTGATGTTAGGCCCAGATACCAAGATTGTCAAGCACCGCGCTACTTTCGCAGCACCGATGACCACAAGCCACGCTTCAGATAGCTCAACAAGAAGCAAAGCAGCGCTTGCATAAAGGTGAGCATCCAAAGGACTGCACGAGCGAGAGCTATGGCCAAAAGGATGTCCATCTTCGATGAGCAGTACCGAGTGGTAGCCATCGAGGGAGATCGCTTGCTGATCAAGGGGGTGGTAAGCGGCATCGTGCTCGTGATCGTCAATCCCGAACCCGAATCTCCCCTCTCCCCCGAAGACTATCCGCTGGGAAAACTGATCGCCCTAAGTGATCCCTCCGCCGCACCGATCAACTAAGCAGGAAGAAAGGCGGGAAGGTGACAGGTCGCAGTTGTTAGGAAAAATCAAACGCGAGTTTCAGCGCGCATAAAGACAAGGCTTTGCCTGACACCTGCGATCTGTCACCTTATCTTTGGCAGCCCGGCAGGGATTCGAACCCCGATACGCAGCTCCAGAGGCTGCAGTCCTACCGTTGAACGACCGGGCTGTGCCAGAATTCTAAATCATTTTGCAGGGACTGCAAAACCGTTGTCCTATGCTCGCGTAGTAACAAGACCGATCCACGGAATAACCATCCCCGCTTGCCAACAGGTAAAATCTCTAAAGAACAATGAGGAGTCGCCATGCCCACCGCCGAAGTGTTCCCAGGAACGATTGTTCCAGCCGAAACGGATTATGCCGAGATGGCGCGCCGTCCGCTCGAGGCCGAGCAATGCGCGCTCATCGTCGTCGACATGCAGGAGAAATTGTTACCGCCGATCTGGGAGAAAGAACGCCTGGTTCGCAATGTGCAACTCCTGATTCGTCTGGCTGGCATTCTTAAAATTCCGGCGGTGGTGACGACACAATATGCAAAAGGCTTGGGCAATACTGTGCCGGAGATCGCGGACTTAATGGCGGATAACCCATCCATCGACAAGCTGATGTTCTCGTGCTTTGGAAGTGATGTCTTCTGCTCGTTGCTCAAACGTCTGCCCGGTCAGCGCACGACCGTACTACTCTGCGGCATGGAATCCCACATCTGCGTGATGCAGACGGCGCTGGGCGCGTTGCGCGATGGTTATCTGGTGCACGTGGCTTCCGATGCCGTCAGCGCGAGGACAGAATTGAATTGGCGAATCGGCCTTGACCGCATGCGCGCCGCCGGCGCGATTCTATCGTCCGCTGAAATGATGATTTACGAATTGTTGCGCTCGTCGGGCGCGCCGGCATTTCGGGAGTTGTTGCCGCATTTGAAGGGGTAAGTTCACCACGGAGACACAGAGGCACGGAGAAACGCTATTTTTGCTTTTTCCGGTTTAAGATTTTCTCCGTGTCTCGGTGACTCCGTGGTTAGTTGCATTGCATAAAACTGGACTGCGGCAAGCTTCGCTTCTACTCCGCGGCTTCTTTCTGTTTTACTCGCACTACGGTAATTTTCGAAAACCCTTCGTCGAAGGTTGGCGGCTTCAACTTCCCGGCCATTTTCCGCATGACATCTTCCGGCACCACGCGGCCTCGGCGCTGGTGGCGCTCCAGGCAAACTTCCAGCGGAACATCGAAGAACACACCCTGAACGTCGTAGCCGTAGTCCTTGGCGAGTTTGATCCAGCTATGGCGGTCGTGCGGCGTCAGGTTGGTCGCATCCACATAATTGAGCGGACGCCGGGCAATCAGCCTTGCCTTGAGCATCGAGCGCAGGTTCGAAAATACGAGATCCTGAAAGCGCTGCTCTTGCGCATCGTCGAACAGGAGCTCGCGCAGCAGGTCGCTCGAAAGCGGATGAATGTTGTGCCGTTTGAACCACGAACTCTTGCCCGATCCCGGCAAGCCAATCGCAAGCACGACCGTGCCTTTACTGGGACGGGCGGGAGGCGCCGCAGCCTGCGCAGGCGCCGCTTTGCCTGACGGAACTTGTGCAGATGACTTATCAATGGCAGGGGCTGGAGCTGGCTCTGTGGCGACCGTTGGTTCCCCGGCCGAGTCCGCGGCTGTCGCTTCCACGGCGGATGGTTCGGTTGCGGCGAACGCTGCGGGGCCTACTGGAGCGGGAGGCGAGCCGGCCGTTCGCTGCCGAGAGCGGCCACGACCTCCGCGGCTGCGCCGGCGGCGGGAGACTCGCACTGGCGGCGCCATTGCTGCGGATGCTTCTCCAGCCGTGGAAACAGGCTCAGGCTGAGGCTCGGACGGCGCGGGCTCAGGTGTCGCTTTCGCGCGGCGCGATTCGGCTACAGGAGCCTCGACTGCCTCATGCTGCGGCGCTGCCGGCTCATCGTCATAAAATCTTGGTTGCAACGGCTCGGGAGCCTTGACAGTTTCCTTGCCCTCCGCCGGCTTCTTGCGGCGCTTTAAGCGCTCGCTCATCCATTTACGCATATAGCTGCTTGTAGCACACCGGCGTGCAAGCGAGCAATCCGCGCCCCGTATCGGGAGGGATACCCTGGGTGAAACACACAATCATTGAAACATTGAAACATTGACGCATTGAGTCATTTCGAAGATTGTCGAGAGGTCTAATGATTCAATACCTCAATGATTCAATGATTCAATACAATATCCTTATGAATCCCACCCATCCTGCAACCGTCCCGATTGGCGCCGATCAACTACCGGCCGTGCCGCTCACACTGGAGGGTTATGCCACGCTGCACCAGATGATGCGCTTCCGCTGGACGGCGTGGCGCGCGCTAGCCGAGGATGCCCGTCGCGAAATTGCCGCCGAAGCCGCGACCGTGCTGACGGAGATGGAAGCAAACGCCAATGGTCAGTCGGCCCTCTTCTCGCTGCTCGGACACAAAGGCGATCTGATGCTGATCCACTTTCGCGAGAGTTTCGACCGGCTCAATCAGGCAGAGCTCAGGCTGGCGCGGCTGCGACTCCAGGACTTCCTTGAGCCCACGACCTCGTATTTGTCGGTAATCGAGTTAGGACTGTATGAATCGTCGATGAAAACTTACAAAGCGCTGGCCGAGCGCGGAGTCGAACCGCATTCCGACGAATGGAAAAAGGGGATCGAAGAGACGATAGCGCGCCAGAAAGAAGCCATGAAGCCGCGCCTGTTTCCGCCCATGCCTCCCAATCGATACGTTTGCTTTTATCCCATGGATCGCCGCCGTGGCGAAGACAAAAACTGGTACACACTACCGATGGAAGAACGCCAGCGCCAGATGAATGAACACGGCTTGGTCGGACGGCGCTATGCGGGCGAGGTGAAGCAGATCATCACCGGCTCAATCGGGTTCGACGATTGGGAGTGGGGCGTCGACCTCTTCGCCGACGATCCGCTGGTCTTCAAAAAACTCATCTACGAAATGCGCTTCGACCACGTCAGCGCCGTCTATGCGCTCTTCGGCAGCTTCTATATCGGCCTGCGCTGTCCGGCAAACCGTTTATACGACCTACTCGAAGGAAATTTGCCGGAGCACGCTTAAAACCTTAACCACCAAGGGCACGAAGGCACGCGAAGGGAATACGTCGTTGATTCTTCGTGGACCTTCGCGTCCTTGGCGGTTATCGCTTTTTGCGGCGTGTACGGCCCGCCTGAGAAAATTGAAACTCATGCTTCTTCATATCCACGCGCGCTCCGCGAAAAGTCACGCCCTCCATACGCAACCGGAATCTTTGTTCAGCCGCATTATCTCCGCGCAACTTGATGGCGCCTCCGGAGCCAAGCACGCGATGCCAAGGCAATCCCGGAACCTGTTGCAGGATGCGCACCACCTGCCGCGCAGCGCCGGGCCAACCCGCAGCGCGCGCAATCGCTCCATAGCTCGAAACCCTCCCTGGCGGCACGGCGCGAATGCACCGCACGACGCGAGCGCGTTTCTCCTCCAGGTTTAATTTGCCTTTCATAAGAAGTGCGTGCCGAAGAGTCGAGTCTTCTCATCCACCATGCCGTTTGCTTTCGTCCATGCTAGATTAGATTCACCGATAGGAAATTTATACATGCACATGAAACCCAGAATTACTATGTTTGCATCCCATATTTTTATCCGCCACCAAAACCATTCTGTGGAGAATTCCATGCGTTTCTCGAGACCCCTGCCGCTTACGTTGGCAATTGCCGCCCTCAGCATCATTACCACTGGCTGTGCCACCAATTCAGCGCAGGGTCGTTTCATTAATGCCCTTCAGAACACCAACACCTATGGCGGCACGGGTTCCACGATCGATGTCAAAGTCAATCAAAACAAAATCTTCAGCGGTCTGGGATTCGCGGCCCCTTCATCTACATACACGAATATCGCTTCCGGTAATGACACCTTCGAAGGCTTTGAAAGCCCGGCAGACACGACTCCGGTCTTCAACAATCTAACCGCCAACTTAACAGGTGGAAATCAGTACACGCTGATTGCCGCTGGGCTTGCCGGCGGCAGCGGCCCCTTGGCTCCAGTACTCATCTATCAGCACGACATTAACGATGTGCCGCCGGCGAACGACGCGGAATTTCGGGTCATCAATGCGTCGCCTGATTCGCCGACAAGTGTGGATGTATGGATTATTCCCGAACCGACCGGCGGTCCTTCGGGCACATGTGCGTCACAGACTCAGAACTGTCCTATTTCCGGGCTGGCATATACACAAATAAGCCCGTATATAAAGCTTACCGCTGTTAATGGAGGTTTCGGTTTTTTCGTAACTTTTCATGGGAGCACGAGCCTCATCGCCGAGACTACAGTGCCAGGAACGGCGGGATCGATCACGACCCTGGTGCTCGTGGACACTCAGAACGGTAGCTTCATGAGCAGGACACCCATTATCTTGGAAGACCTTCAGTAATCGCGTCGCGCATAAGAGCGGCCGCGAGGTTCCGGTGTTTTTTTCTCGTCGCGGTCCCTTCGAAGAAAACTCGGGCCTCGTCTGGGTTCTGACCTTCACCATCAAGCTGTTAAAATTCCCACTTGCTCACCACGCAATGGCCGTTTGGAGAATTAAGGATGCCTCGCTGGTTGCAGGTCCTGCCCCTGGCCTTGGCGCTTGCGGCTTTGACGCTGTTGGCCAGTTGCTCGTCAAGCGGACAAGCCAAGGTTCGCTTCGTCCATGCCATCCAGGACGCAGGGGCTCTCGACATCGACGTCTACGGCACCAATGATGGTGCGGGCACGATCGAATTCAGCGACATCTCTTTTCTCGGAGTTCTGCCGGCTCAGCCCGGCTATACCACTCTCGATTCGGGCAGCAACGCAATCGAAGGTTTTTTAACGGGCACGACGACCGTCGGATTCATTAGAACGAACGTCAACTGGAGCGGCGGAATTGAGTACACAGCCGTGGCAACTGGATTTTCCAAAACAGGCACACCAGCCGGCAGCAACGTTCAAATCTTGTCCGTTCCTGACAACAACACAGCGCCGGCATCGGGAGATGTTGAATTCCGCGTCATCCACGCATCACCGAGCGGACCAAGCGGGGTGAACGTCTATATCGAATCGAACCCATCGACTGGCCCCACCGGAACTCCGGCGATATCGAACCTGATCTACACGCAGGCGAGCAGCTATATATCCGTTGCCTATAATCCGAAAAATGTGACGCCCGCCCCGGGCTTCACCTTGTACGTCACGACCACGGCGGGCACCGTGATCTTCGGCGAGGCGATTAATCCAGCGGAGGGGGCAATTCGAACGCTGATCCTGACCGACATCCAAAACACGAAGCTTCAGGGAGTGAGTGCCATGCAGCCATCTTTCCTGGAACTGCCTGACCTCAATTGATCGCGGCTAGGCTGCGTCTCTTTTGAACGACCGGGCGGCCGCTTCTTCGTCATCGAATACTTCAAAAATAGTGAGCAGCTTGGTGATTTGGAGCAGGTCGCCAACGCGCTGGCTCAGGCTAGCCAGTTTCACCGAGCCTCCGGCATTGCGGGCCGTGGTGTAAAGCGAAACCAGCGTTCCGAGCCCGCCGCTATCGATGTGATTCACTTCACGGAGATTCAGAACCACCTTCGGGCTCTCGGCCAGCAGTTTCTTGACCGTATCGCGCAGGCTGGCCGACTCTTCGCCAAAGATGAGCCGTCCGCTACAATCCACTACCAGTATGCCCTCCACGGCTCGTGTGCTCATTCTGAGTTGCATAGACGGCATCTCCAATTTTCACGGTAACAACGCAATCCAAGAGCCTACCTTGGCAGACTTCGCGGCGCAAGCGGTTCGCTCGAAGCCCGAAGCTCGCAGCCGCGCTCCCGCGAGATTGTATAATCAAGAATTCCAATGAGCTATCAGGTCCTGGCGCGCAAATACCGTCCCCAAAAATTCTCCGACGTCATCGGCCAGGAGCACGTGACCCGAACCCTGCAAAACGCGATCGCGCAGGAGCGCATTGCCCACGGCTATATTTTCAGCGGCCATCGCGGCATCGGCAAGACCACGGTCGCTCGCATCTTGGCCATGGCGCTCAATTGCAGGTCGTCGGAAAAGCCGTCCGCCGAGCCCTGCGGCGTTTGCGAATCCTGCACCGAAATTCGCGCCGGCAATTCCGTCGACGTCATTGAAATCGACGCCGCCACCAATCGCGGCATCGACGAGATCCGCGAATTGCGCGAAGCCGCTCGCTATCGGCCGGCGCGCGATCGCTTCAAGATCTATATTCTCGACGAAGCCCACCAGATCACCGACGCAGCCTTCAACGCGCTGCTTAAAACGCTGGAGGAGCCTCCCAGTCACGTCATCTTCATGATGGCGACCACGCAGCCCGAAGATATTCCGCAAACTATTCGCTCGCGTTGCCAGCACTTCAGCTATCGCGCGATGAAGTTTGACGCCATCGTCGGTCAGCTTCGCGACATCGTCACCAAAGAAAATATCCCCGCCGACGAGAATGCCCTCGCCCTGCTGGCGGAGGCGGGCGACGGATCGATGCGCGACGCGCTATCGATTCTCGATCAGGCCATTGCCTCGACCTCCGACCACCTGACCGCAGATTCCGTACGCAGCCTGATCGGCTCCGCTCCGGCAGCGGCGCTCGAAACTGTAATGCAGGCGGTCGCGGAAAGCTCGAGCGAGAAGATTCTCGTATTGGTCGATGAACTCATCGGCGAGGGCCACAGCCCGGCGCACTTCGCGCGCCAGTTGGTGCGTTTCCTGCGCAATGTAACGGTGGCGAAGATAGCGGGTAAAGATTCGCCGCTGCTGCAGGTCTCCTCCGACGAGCGAGCTCGCGTCGACCGCATCGCTGAACTATTCAGCGAAGAAGACCTGACGCGCCATTTGCAGATCATGCTGCGCACTCACGGCGAACTCGGATATCGCCACGAGCAGCGTTTCCACCTGGAGTTGGGCTTGCTGAAAATGGCGCACGCGCAGCGCCTGCTGCCGATCGAGCAACTGCTGAGCGATGCGGCAGCTTCTAGTCCCGCGACGCGGCCCGGGATCGTCAGGCACAATGCGGCGCAGGTGGATATTCGACGCCCTGACGCTTCCACCGCCGCCCGATCAAACTCGGTGTCGCCCTTCGCCGCTGACTCCGCGCGAAAAGGCGATCCCAGGGCCGAAGTTTCCGGTGATCTCGCGGTATTCGCGGGCGGGGGCGCCCGCGCCACACAAAATTCCGGTGCGAGCGGCGCCAACGTCGTCATTATGGGATCGACGGCGCTGGCGGTAGAAGAAGTTTCTCCTGCGCCCGAACCGCAGGCGACCGGCCTCAGCGAGGCTCAGTCTGAAGCCAGTGTCGAATCGCTTCGCGATGCCGTTCTCATTGCCCTGTCCAGTCAGCAAATGCTGGTATCGGTTTTGGAAAGCGCGGAATGGACGTTGAATGGAAATTCCCTGAGCGCAAAAGTGGCCGCCTCGGGCACGATGATCGAGATGGCATTTACGTCCGAAACTCGCCGCCTCGCCAGCGCCGCTGCCACGGCTCGCGCCGGCAGAGCAATCAAGGTGCAAGTCGAATCGGGCGGTGTGGTGCAGGCGGTGTCCACTCCCCGTCGTCCCGCCAATGGAAGCGCGCGCAGCCGCGCAGAACAGGATCCCATCGTCCAAAAAATGCAGGAAAAATTTGGCGCGGAAATCCGCACCGTGATCGACTATCGAGAGAAAGGGTGAAGCCAATTTGTAATTTGTAATTGAAAAACCGCGCCGCTAGTGTTGCCTTTTAAATTACAAATTACCAATCACCAATCACAAATTTTCTTATGTCTGGATTCAATTTGCAGGACCTCATGGCGCAGGCCAAGCAGCAGTACGAAACGCTGCAGAAGAAGATGGAGCAGACCGTGGTCGAAGCTTCGTCCGGCGGCGGCTCGGTCACTGTCAAAATGGATGGCCGTAAGCAAGTCGTCGCCATCAAGATCGATCCCGAAGCCGTAAAATCCGGCGATGTAGAAATGCTGCAAGACCTGGTGATGGCCGCGATGAATGAAGCCAGCCGAAAAGTCGACCAGGCTATGCAATCCAGCGTCGGCGGAATGCTGGGGGGACTGGGAATGAATTTGTAATTTGCGGTTTGTAATTTGTAATCGAAAGCCAAGCTTCCAGTTACCGGTTTTTGAATTACAAATTACAAATCACCGATCACAAATCCTATGTCTCGTTTTGCCGAGCCGATGACCCGGCTCATCGACGAACTCAAGAAGCTGCCGGGAATCGGCAACAAGAGCGCCCAGCGTTTGGCATTTCATATTCTGCGTTCGAGCGCGGATGACGCCGACGCGCTGGCCTCGGCCGTTCGCGACGTCAAAGCCAAGCTGCGTCTATGCTCGGTCTGCAACAACATCACCGACGTCGATCCCTGCGTCTATTGCAGCAGTCCGACGCGCAATCAAAAGCTCGTGTGCGTGGTTGAGGAGCCGACGAACATCGCCGCGGTCGAGAAGACACGCCATTTTAATGGCGTCTATCACGTCCTCCACGGCTCGCTTTCGCCCCTGCACGGCGTCGGCCCGGAGCAGTTGCGCATTGAAAATCTCATGACCCGGATCGGCGGCGGCGAAATCGAAGAGGTCATCCTCGCCACCAATCCCACTGTCGAAGGTGAAGCCACGGCTACCTACCTCGCCCAGCAACTCAAGCGCCAGGGAGTGCTGGTGACTCGCATCGCCATGGGGATTCCGGTGGGCAGCGACATCGAGTACACCGACGAAGTCACCATGCTCAAGGCCATGGAAGGCCGCCGCGAGATGTAGATTTCGCGGATTGCCGCGCCGGCAAGATACTTACCGCAGTCCAAGACCGAACGCCTACCGGAACGGCACTGGCTCACCGCAAAGTTTCCCGCGTATAATGGGCCAACATTTTCTCCGGGAGAATGAACCAATGTGCCGTGCCGTACGCTTCCTGCAAACCCTTGTCTTCTGCGCCGCCACCCTCGTTACGCTGGCGGGCATATGTGTGCGTAGCCTGCACGCGCAAGATGCGCGCCCCATTCCTGCGCCATCTATGGCCCTTCGCGGCATTCCCGAAGACTGGAGCAACCGGCACGTCATCTACACCCGCAACGGTTCGTTTGAAGACATGGTGAAGGTGCGCGACGACCCGCGCTTTATCAATAGCCTTCGCCTGCATAATACGCAGGAGCACCCGAGCCAGACCAAACAGGCGGCTGCAACAGAGTTGTTTAAAAAGAAAAACTCTAAGGTCGACTGGTCAATTTCTCTTGGTCACTGGGCTGGCATGGCAATTGGCGAAACTCCCGCAAAATATACCTTTGACCCGGACGCGCCGCCGACGTGCACCAACCTCACCGCTGTTCCTCCTACGATTGGCGACTTCGTGGTGTTCACGATTGACGTCCCGACCGGGCATGTAGCTGCGGCCTCTCAGGGAAATCTCGTCGGCATAACAAATCTTTATTCGGGCAGTCCTGCTGGCCCTTGCGGCACCCATCCGACGTTTCTATTTTCTTACGCCATCGGATCGAACGGCTCCCAGTTGTCGCCCGTTATTTCAGGCAATGGCGCGCAGATTGCATGGATTGAGAATGCGAGTCCCGCCGCCATTCTCCACGTCACCACATGGGCGCCTGGGCAAGGAACCAACGCCACCGTACGCTCGGTCGCAATCGGAAGTGGTTCCAGTGACGTGACCCTCAACTACACAACCAGCACTTCGAACCCGAACTGCGTGACGACTTCGAGCACCAACACTAATTCCGACCTTTATGTCGACTATCAGAATAACGTCGGATACATCGGCGCCGACAACGGAATTCTTTACCATATCAACAACCTGTTTGGGGGCACGCCGACAGTCGACTTCTGCACCGTCGCCTCGGCCCTGCCGTTGGGCTCTCCGGTTTATGATTCCGAATCCGTTCAGGTTTTCGTCTCTGACCCCCTGACGCTCTACTCGTATACCGTGGGCTCTTCTAGCTTCACGAACCTGGCGTCGTACGGCTATGGCGCCGGCGGCGCCTCGCAAACCTCTGGGCCGATGCTGGACAGCTTCGACGGCTATGTCTACATGTTCTCCGCCGATGACACTAACCACCATACCTCCATGACGCAATTGCCCATCAGCATGGCTTCTGCTGCTGTTGTCTCTCTGGGACCGGCCAGCACTGCAGCGTACCCCATCCTCTACCTCGGTGCGTTCGACAACAACTATTTCAACAATGGACCGAGCAGCTCCTCGACCATATATACGTGCGGGGCCGACCCGACCAATCCGCTTGCGCAGGACCTTTACGCGATTGGTTTCACTGCCGGGCCGACCAACCCGAGTCTCGTTATGACTGCGAACCCCAATGTCAACACCAGCCACGATACCGGAACCTGTTCACCGATCACTGAGTTTTATGATGGCACGACAGACCGCATCTTCGTTGGCATGGGAGACCCCAACTACGTCGAGAATGGAGACGACGGAGCCGACATCGTCACCATGTGGGATGTCACTACTCAACTCACCGATCCCACCACGACTCCAACCGCGACGAGCGCCGCCGATTATTTTGGTGGCACAACTGGCTTCCCTATCGATAACAATGCCATCGGTACAGCCCAGGCGGAGAGCATTTACTTCTCGACGCTTGCGCCGATTCCCTCTACCGACACCTTCCGCTGCTTCGCCAATCACTTCTGCGCCGTAAAGCTGACGCAAAGCGGCCTTCAGTAGGCCCAGTTAGCAAGAGGGCGGGCGGCGAATGCGCCGACTAGCGCCCGGCCGATCGACGAGTAGGTGAGTTCTAAGCCGTGCTGAGGCTGGGAAAAAAAACTAAGAAGTCTTGCGGTTGCGGTGACACGGGCCTGACACATCGGTTTTACCGCAACTTAGCGCCTGCGTTTCAAAGACACGCTCGAAGCGGAAGGCAGGCTTCGCATAGGGCTTACGGCCTCGGACCGGCTCGGTTCGCGGTTTGGATTCTTCCGTAGTTTCTGCTGGATTTCTATTCGCCATTTTCAACGTTCACCTCGGACAGCCGAGCCCCCGCCAACGACCCAAATCCACAGTGGAAGAATTATACCGTAGTGAGAGTTTAGCCGAAAGCTCGCGCGGCTGCGTCTTTTCGGAGGATCATTTTTCAGCAGCGCCCGCGCGGCTCATCATCAGAGTACGTCAATCGCTTCAATCGCCGGACGTCCCCAGCAGAAATCCATTGGCCTCTTCTTCCGCGGCCACCAGGCCTTCGGGCAGTGTGCCGCGGTTATATTCCGCCATGCGGTTTTTCCACTTGAGAAAGTCGGTGATGCTCTCCGGTTCAATGCGGATTTCGACCCGCCGCAGACTCGCCAGCAGCAGGTTCATCTCGTTTTGGAAACCGGACGCGGAACGCAGATTTTTCGCTGACGCCTTCACCCGCTCGATCTCGCGGCCGCACGCCTCCAACAACCCCCAGCCCGCAGGCAACTCCTCGACCCGTATCAATCCGCGGGGCGCCAGGTAATAGCGTTCACAGCCGACGCCCTCTTCGGGTTTTTGCCGGAAAGGCTTGCCGCGATCGGCCAGGAAATC
>Ga0187859_10000225_pt1 | contig 39809 bp, 43 predicted proteins | sample June2016WEW_10_1_2_FD_133019 | JGI IMG/M metagenome (GOLD analysis project Ga0187859, IMG submission 133019) | Peatland microbial communities from SPRUCE experiment site at the Marcell Experimental Forest, Minnesota, USA - June2016WEW_10_10 | ecosystem: Environmental > Terrestrial > Soil >...
CGCGATTGGCATTGGCCGGCCAAGTGAAAGTTTTAGTGATAAACGGAGGCTCCAGCAGTTTCAAATGCTGGTTCGGCGATTTTCCCTGCGACAAACCATTATGGAGCGCGCATTTGGGCGCCATCGAAGCTGATCTCGAGCCGGCGCTCAAATCGCTTCTCGCGGAGCACCCGAAAATCGATGTCGTCGGTCATCGCATCGTGCACGGTGGCCCGCTCTATCGCGAAAGCACGCTGCTGACTCCGGAAGTTCGATCGGTCATCGCTCAACAAGTGGAGTTTGCACCCGCGCACAATCGCTTCGAGCTCGAAGCAGTACAAACCGTGGATCGCATTCTCGGGCCGGACGTTCCTCAAATCGCCGTCTTCGATACCGGTTTTCATTCCACGCTGGAACCCGCTGCTTATGTTTACCCCGGCCCATATTCATGGCTCAACGACGGCGTCCGCCGCTACGGATTTCACGGCATCAATCATCAATATTGCGCAGGCCGCGCAGCGATTATGCTCAACCGGGACCCCTCGTCGCTGAAACTGATAATTTGCCATCTAGGCAACGGCGCCTCGCTAGCGGCGGTTCGCGCGGGAAAAAGCGTGGACACAACCATGGGATTCACGCCCCTCGAAGGTCTCATGATGGGCACGCGCTCCGGCTCCATCGATCCAGGAATTCTGGTTTACCTAATCCGCCATCGCGGCTACACCGCGGAACAACTAGATCGCATTCTGAACAAAGAATCCGGCTTGCTAGGCGTCTCCGGCATTTCGGGCGACATGCGAAAGATCAGCGAAGCAATGGCCGCCGGAAATCCCCGGGCGCAACTGGCATTCGATATTTACACCCATCGTCTGCTGCGCGAAATCGGCGGGATGCTTACAGTACTCGGCGGCACGGACGCACTTATCTTCACCGCCGGCGTAGGCGAAAACTCCGCCGAACTGCGCCAAATCGTCTGCGACCGCCTGGCTTTTCTCAACTTGAAAATCGACGCATCCAAGAACGCTAAACCAACTTTAGATCAAGACGTCGCTGCAGCCGATTCCGCTGTGCGAGTCCTAATAATCCGCGCGAACGAAGAATGGCAAATCGCAAAAGAATGCCACAAATTGATTTCGAATGCCTAGCCCCCAGCCCCTAGCCCCGAGCCCCGTTCGCATAAGGCAATCGCAAACAAAACCGCGCACCCGGCCCATCCGCATCCAGCCACAAATCCCCGCCATGATCCAGCAGCGTCTGGCGCGAAAGCGCCAAACCCAATCCCAGACCATTCTTCTTCCCGGCAGTCACAAAAGGCTGGAACAGCCGGCCGCGCAACGCCGGATTTATCCCCGGCCCGCTATCTTCCACGCGCACCAGAATACTTTCGCCGTTCGCTTCGGAGCCAATCGAAATCCGCCCCCCGGACCGCATCGCTTCGATGGCATTTTCAAAAAGATTCGAAAACACGCGCTCCATCCGCGCTCGTTCCATGGGACATTCCAAGCTGTCGGGCACTTCGGCAATCAACTCGATTTTGCGGGTGTCCGCCACGGGCGCCACCGAATCCCAGGCGGCCGCGATCACTTCGCGCAGGCTGCACATTTCGCTCGCGCTCGATTTTCCCCGAACCACGTCCAGCAGCTCCTGCAGCATATCCTGAATGCCACGCGAAGCGCGATAAATGTTTTTGGCCAATCGACGCGTTTGTTCTTCCGGCAGATTGCTATCCACCAACATCTCAGCGCCGGCATAAATGGCCGCCAGCGGGTTGCGAAGATCGTGAACGATGGAAGTCGACAATTGTCCGATGGTCTCAATACGTTCGCGTCGAATCAGTTCTTCCCGCGCGGCCCGTATCGATTCGCACATGCTTTGGAACGTCTCAGCCAACCGGCCCAATTCATCCTGGCTGTACACGTTGATCCGGTAATCGTAATTCTGCTTGGCGATCTCGGCCGCGGCACGGTCCAATTCCGCCACCGGTTGCATGATCTTGCGCGCAACCAGATAGGTAACAGCCAGCGCGGCCATCAGCGCCAACAACCAGAGCACCAGAATCTGACGGCGCAACGCGCTCAATCGTTCCCGCGCAGCGGCCAGTGGACGAAGGATGAAGAGCTGTCCCACGGGTGTCCCTGCAACATCGGGAAGCAGCGTCGGAAGGGCCAGGTAATCCGAAACTTGAGGTGCATTGGGATTGCGAAGCAGCTCCGGCATGATCGCGGCAGTGGCGTCGCGGCCGAGCGTCGATGTGATGACGTAGTCGCGCGAAGTAAAAACATATTCGCTGCCGCCGGTGGACCGTTTCAGGCCCTCCGCAACTTTGTTGTCAACTTTGTATCCGGCCACCAAAACATCCAGCAGCGCGGATCCGCCCGCCGATTGAACATAGACCGGCGTGATCACCACTTCGAACAATTGGTCGGCTTTGTGGACAAAACCAAAAGCCTGTTTTGGAAACTTCGAACGGGCTTCTCGAACCATGGGCAGCTCATCATTGGGCACGAACGGCGCCGGTGCTCCCAGACTCGCAATCACGGTGCCCTGCGCGTCCGAAACCAGAAAGAACGCGTCTTCGGTATCCACTTTGGACCACAATTCTCCGGCCGTGTCACGAATAGTAGCTTGATCCTGGGTGCCGAATGCGCGCCGCACGTCCGACATCGTGCTCAGGATCTGGCTCACAGATGCCAGCCGGTCCGCGCGCGCTTTCCACAACGATTCGTAGGCCTGAAAACTGGCTTTGGCCTCTTGTTCCACGCTGGCGTAAGTGGTGCTGACCACGCTGCGCTCTACCAGCCAGCCGGTAACGGCGAATACAACGGTCATCACCAGTGAAATGGGGATCAGGATTTTCCACAAAAGTGAAAGGCGCGAGAAGTTCACGGTTTCGTCCCCACATATCCTCCCGAATCCGTGACGGGAACGTAGTCCTTTCCAAATTTGTTCTTGTGCGGCAGTTGCAGATAGCCGCTCTCGGATACCGAAATGGCGGCCAGCTGCAGGCCGTCCGAGGGGACTTCGACAACGCGCGACAAACTCGCCAGCGTTTGCTCGGTGGCTCTTTCGTGAAAAACGTACATTCGGTAAGATCCCGGTGGGACATCGGCGATCCGGAACGTGCCGCTGCGGTCAGACACCGTGAAATACGGCGATTTCAGAACCACGATCACCGCGCTCATGGTGGGATGAATGTTGCAGAAGACGCGTACTACGCCGGCCCGATTGAACACGGTGGACTTGGTGCTGTGCGGCGGGTAAAGTCCAATGTCGAACGTCTCGCCGTTGTAATTGGAAAATGCATTGTGAAATATGAAATCGCGATTGGGAAAATCCACCGTGGTTCCAACAGTGATAGCCAGAACGTGCGGCGAAAATGTTTTGTTCTTCTGCAGCATTTCCGCGTGTCTCGATGTTGCCGGTATCACTGCGGCGCTTGCGACCGGTTCCAGCCAGACTACGACGCCCGAATAGTCGAGATGCTTGCGGACATTGGGATCCTGCGAAAAGGCCAGCTCTACCTTTCCGCTAATGGTGGCCGCTTGGCCGCCGGCGCATGCGAGCGCCAGGCTAGAAAAGATAAGCGATCGCCAAATCATAATGGTCGTTCAGCCGATTTCCAATTTGATAATAAGCCGTCCGGACCTGGCCGCCCTCCAGACTTAGGATCACGTTCGGAGCGAGACGGTACATGAAGTTGCTGAAGTATCCGGCGTTCGCGCCCGAGTTGCCCAGCACCAGGTCGGTCGTGCGGTTCACCTGCTCGCCGCCATAGACGTTGAAGGCGAGGCGCGACGTGATTGGAATCCTCATTTGGGCCCAGCCGCCGTTGCTGCGCACTGGAACAATCTGTCCATTCGGCAGCAAGGTGTAACCAGGAGGCAGCGCACCCAAAACCGGAACATTCCGGCCATGGAAGAACATTCCCGAAAGCTCGATCTTCTGGAATGGCCGGAAGAACCAATCCACGGAGTAAACATCCGAAGGGAGCGAAACGTCTCCGAGGTGATTTCGGTTGTAGTGAATTCCGCCGGCGATTTCGAGGCGCCCCGTTTCGCCCCAGCGCTGCCAATACTCCACACGGCCTTCGGCGCCCGGCCGCGATTCTTCCACTTGATAGGACTCGGCAGAAACGGGCATATTGTTGGGATTGCTGGTTTGGAAGACAGCAGCTTGAACGCGTAATCCATTGTCTTGGGAGAGCGTAAATCTTTGCTCGACGCGAATCTGAGGCTGCCACAGCCAGGGATTGCCGGCGCCGGTGAGCGGCGAATAACCGACTTGTGCGAGCGAATCCGGGTCGCGCGGCGAAATGAGGGGTTTGTCTTGCCCAAACATGATGCTGGTGTTGGTCCAATCCAAATTGATGGATGCAGTCCGGATTCGCAGCAAATGGCCGATCGACGCGGTGGACCCTCCGAAGAAATCCATGTATAGTGAACCGCTGATTTTTCCGTCCGCAAAGGTTTGTGGACCGTTGTACAGTAGCCCGAGAGTCGTTTGCGAAAGAGTTGCGCCGCCGGTGGAGTCACCGCTTGCGAGAGATGCCGCGGGCGGGTTATTGGTGCCGCCGTTGTACTGGCCATTGAGGTACGCGTTGAAGAGCGCCATGCCGGTGATACGGATCGGAAATTTCTGCGAGGATTCCACCTTGGTTTGGTTCATTTCATCAACGCGTGCGCGTTGTACGGCTTGGGTTTCGTCTGCAGGTGGTTGTTCAGTGGCGGAGGGCTGATTCGCAGTTTCCGTACCGGTTGCGGGACCGTGCAAGGTAGCCAGTTCCTTGCGTAGGGCGCGAATCTCCTCGGTGAGGGTTTCATTGTCTTTTTCGAGCCGCTCTAACCTACTGAGTACTTCGCGCATTTCCGGCGTGTTTTGCGCCAATGCCGTAGCGGCGCCCCCGCAGAGAAATAGCGTCGTCAGCAACGTCCGGGAAAAATTCCTAGCCGTGTGAGGTGTCATCGCTCAAAAGCTGCTCCAGTTTCTCCCGCACCCGGGCGGGTGAGTAGGGTTTCATAAATACCGCGTTCGCGCCACGGAGGCGCGCTTGTTCCGGCGCGTCCTCATCCGTGCAGCCCGTAATCACAATAATAGGCACGGCTCGGTGCACCTGGTGCGATCGGACGCGATCCATCAGCTCGAACCCGTCCATACCGGGCATATGCAGATCGGTCACGATGGCGCGAACAGCCTCGTGCTCGTTTTCGAGTAACTCCCAGGCTTGGTCTCCGCTCGAGGCCGTTACCACTTTCAGACCGTGGATGGAGCTAAAAATGATTTCCAGGATGGAAGCACACGTCTCCGCGTCTTCCACAATCAGGACGGTCTGCGGCGTCATGGGACAAACCGGTATCCTACGCCGTGCACGGTGAGGAAGTGGCGCGGTGTATTCACGTCGGATTCCAATTTCTGGCGCAAACGGACCACGTGTGCATCCACGGTTCGCGTATTGGGGAACGACTCGTAGCCCCATACCGAATTGAGAATCATGTCGCGCGTGAGCGGCCGGTCCGGGTTCTGCAGAAAGTAACTCAGCAGATTGTATTCGGCCGGAGTCATCTTGAGAGGTTCGCCGCGGCGACTGACGATGCGGCGTTCGAAATCGACAGCGATGGCGCCAAACTGGGCGATTTTGCGGGATTCCGGGGAGGTGCGCCGCAACACGGCGCGGATTCTGGCCAGCAGCTCGCGCGCGCCGAACGGCTTGACGATATAGTCGTCCGCGCCAATTTCCAAGAGCAAAACCTTGTCTACTTCTTCGCCCACCGCGCTGAGCACGATGATGGGCGTTTTGAAACTGGCCGCTCGCAACTGCTTGCAGATTTCGATGCCGCTCATTCCCGGCAGGCGCAGGTCTACGATCATCAGGTCGGGCTTGACAGCCAGGGCCCGCTCATAGCCGGTTTTGCCGTCGGAAACCAGGATGGGGCTGAAGCCTTCCTGTTCCAGCATGATGCCTATGGTGTCACGCAGGCTTTCGTCGTCGTCGATTACAAGAATGTTTGGCATGAAATACTTCGCTACACTCAAATGCTAACGCGGCGGCGGCCTGAAATGGCCCCCTCTCGGGCGCCTATCTAACCCGCAAATCCGTTTTTTACCAAAGATTTACAACTCGGCAACGACTCCCTTGCTGATTCGCCGCAAGATGGTCATCAAGACAGGAGTTCTCCCTTGATTCCGTGTATTTATCCGAACAGTAAGACCAAGATCATTTCGCGTCCGGAAGTGGGCGGCGAGCAGGTTCGCTACCAGCCCCAGGACGCCGCTGGAGAGGTTCTGAAGAGACGGAGCATCGGACCTTACATCCTCACCGAAAATCTGTATCCCAATGCGGTGTTGCTGTCCAAACATGCGCACCGGCATGCCTTCCTCACATTCGTGATCGAAGGGACCTTCCGGGAGCGTTGCGGGAATAGAAGCATTGTTTGCCGGCCGGGCGCTCTCCGATTTCTTCCGGCCGGTGAAGTTCACGAGAACGATTTCGAAACGCGAGTACGATGTCTGCACGTATGGATCGACCCGGCGGTCTTGGACGGGCTGGACCGCCGCGCGGTGGTGCCGCGCAGGCCAGCGGAGATCAGTGGACTGGGCGCAACTTGGCTCGCCAACCGGTTATATGCGGAATTCTCTCGAGAGGACAGCGCATCAGGAATTGCCGTGGAGGGACTGGTGCTGGAGATTTTGGCTGAAATCGCTCGTGCGGAAACCACGCCTGACCCTTCGGTGATCCCACGCTGGCTGAAGCGCGCCACGGAAATCGTGGAGGCACGTTTTCTGGAACGGCTCAGTCTGGCCGAGATCGCTTCCGAAGTTGGGGTTCACTACGTTCATCTATCGCGGCAGTTCCACAAGTACAACCGCTGTACGGTGGGCGAGCTGATTCGCAAGCGGCGGATTCAATACGCTTCGCATCTGCTCGCGCATTCCGAGACGCCTCTGGCTGAGATTGCGCTGATCTGCGGATTCTCCGATCAGAGCCATCTCTCGTTCCTGTTCAAGCGTCACATGGGAATGAGCCCGTCGAAATTTCGCAGCTTGGCGGGTCATGGCGGTGAGGAGCAGCCGGTGGCTGAAACGTGGCGGAATCCGCAGGCGCGGCTCAAGGTAGTGGGCGTAGAGTAGACTTCAGAACAGTCGGGTTTGGATCTTGATTTCGGAGACTAGGGTGCGATGGACTGGGCACTTGTCTGCGATCTCTAGGAGCTTAGCCCGCTGTTCTGCGGTTAGTGGTCCCGCTAATTCGATATCCAGTTCGATGCGATCTAGCATGCCTTCTTTGGTTTCGCATTCCGCACAATCGGTGGCATGAATGCGCGCATGACGTAGACGAACCGTGACGCTTTCGAGCGGCCACGATTTGCGGCGCGCATAGATTCCGAGCGTCATGGAAGTGCAGGAACCGAGGGCGGACAAAAGCAGTTCGTAGGGTGACGGGCCGGAGTCCGCGCCACCAACGTCGGTGGGTTCGTCGGATGTAAAACGGTGCGGGCCGGTGATAATCTGCTGCGCGAATCCGGCGGCGCTGCCGTGGACGACTACCTCGCCCATCAGCTTTCCAACTCGCCTGGGGAAAGATCGTCGACGTAGCACCACATCCAGCGCTCGCCAGGTTCGATGGAACGGATCAGCGGGTGTTTCACGGCGTGAAAATGCTTGGTGGCGTGTTTATTTTTCGAGGAATCGCAACAGCCCACGTGGCCGCATATCAGGCACAGGCGCAGGTGTACCCAGCGGTCACCCATTTCGACGCACTCGGGACAGACGTGGGTGGTTGTGGTGGTGATCTTTACTTCATCCAGGTGCTTGCATTGTTTCGACATTCATCCTCTTTCGAGCGCCGCGCGGTCCCATTTTGCTAAGTCCGCGGCCGCTGCGTAGGTGCTTTCGAGGAACTCTAGCAACGTCGTTTTCGGAGACTCGGTGCGGCGGACATCGTCGTACATCAGGAAGAACTCCGACATTCCATTATGATAGAACGCTGCTTGCGGTTGTACGCGCGCTGTCTTGAAGCCGGGCGGCTCGGGCGCGGCGTACGCATAGAATGCCGGGCCTTTGATTTCGCCTCCGCCGGGCCAGAAACCGACGCTGATCACTTCATGGGAATACGCTTCGCGAGTTATGGGATCGGCGCCAGGACGCTCGGGGGCACGGCGTCCGGAGAAGCGCGTCGCCGCGAGGTCGAAGCTGCCCCAGTAGAAATGGACCGGGCTGCACTTACCGATGAAGGGGGCGCGGAACTCTTTGAACACCTCGTCTACCGTTACGAGAATGCGCCAGAATTTGTGTGCGTACTCCGGGTCGTAGGATTTGTGCGTGACATCTTCGGCGAACGGGATGGGATTCGGGACTTCGTCGGGCGTCGCGTGAATCTTTACGTCGATCCCGAGTGCGTGAAGCGATTCCATGAGTTCGTGATAGAACTGCGCGACGGATTTTGGCGCAAGTGCGATTTGTTTGGCGAGTCCGTCTGAGGTGAAGATGTCGAGTTTGTGATCGATGAAGTCGAAATTGATTTCGAATGTGCCGGCGCCGTAGGGGATGGGCGATGTTGTTAGTCCGCGAGCGGTCACGTACAGCGTTACGTTCCACCAGTGATTGACCAACGGGGTGAGAGTTTTGCGGATCTTGCCTACGATTTGGGTCCACATGTGGAGAGTTTCGCAGGTGTCCTGCCAGGCTGAGAGCGGTAAGGCAGGCCAAGCGTCGATGGTTTCAGGCATTCCGTTCTGATTTTACACGCCGGAATTAGTGAAAGGGGAACGTAAGTGCGACTTCGTTTAACTCGATACCGGATACGGTGATTGGGCCATCGGGCGTCAACTCGATCTCATAGTCTCCTTCCTGGGGAATCACGTCAGGCAAGCGGCCTTCGGCCAGTGCGCGAAGAACCGGTAACGGGTCGGCAGAGAAGCGGACTACCCGTGGCTGGCCATCGCAGAGCGTGAGGACCGTAGCGCGCTCGAACTCGAGGACCTTTTGAAACCAGGGGACTCGCAAATTCTTTGCTGCTAGAAAGGAGAAGAATCCGTCGGCTTCCGAGCCCGCATATTGCCGGGGCGGGAACTGCGACCAATAATCCTGCAGGATGACTCGAAACACATCCGGGGTTAGGGCCAGCATGAGAAGGCGCGACGTGAGCCGGTAAACGGCTACGACCATGGAAGCGCGAAATTCATGGATGAGTTCTCTGACCAGCGGCACGCCGGGATCTTCCGCGATGGACTCATCGAGAGGCGTGGACGGCGTTTGCCCGATGACCATCCTGCCTAAGCTCAGCTCCCATTCTTCGACCGTGGGGCCGGAGTTGGGCGCAGTTCCGGTCTCAATGTTGCGCCGCTTAAGCACCGACTCCCTTACGGTCGCGGCTCGGTAGCCCGTCGAGGGCCCTGTCAGGCGCAAGTCCCAGAGTGAGTGGAGATTTTCAAGCTGCGTTTGTACTCCGGCGATTCCAAAAGAAGGCAAGAAGGATGAGAAGATCTCAAAAACGATGGCCTTCAAGTTCGGTAGATGAGGAACAATGTCACGGCAGATTTCGAACAGTGGTTCCGGTATGGCCCCCGAGTGAGCATCCAGCCAGAATCCATTCAGCTCAAAGCCGCCGGCGAGATGGATCTCCCAGACATCTTCAAGCGGAATGTGGGAGAGGAACTTTTCCATGGACTCACGGCCGTTGAGCTGGTTGCAATAGATGTTGTGCAGGTCGAGCAGAATTCCGCAGCCGGCCGATTGGACGAGTTCGGTTAGGAATTCGCAATCGGGGATTTCATCGCTGCGAGGTTTGAAGTAATTCACTCCAGTCTCGATGGCCAGCGGGACGCCGAGCGCATTTCGCAGACGTTCGATGGATTGTTTGTAGGTCTTAATGCCGGCGGCTGTCTGCCGTGGAGGAAGGAAGAAGCCGGTAAAGAAATCCGGAGTGAGATTGAAGGCTAAATGTTCGCTCGCAAAGGGAGCATCCAGTCTGTGAATGGCTTGCCGTAAGAGCGGAAGCTGAATTTCCAGGGCATCGGCGCTGCCGCCAACGGGTGTACCAATGCTGTGGACGAGCTTGCGGCCGGGCAGGCCAGCAATATGTTCATCGACATCGGAGCGAGCTTCGATGACACCGTGCCGGGCTGGGTTTTCGATCCAAGTAGTTTGCGGCTCTACTTCGATGACATCGATGAGTCCGGTGTTCGCAGTGAGCAGAGGCTCGAGGCCGGATGAATAAATCACACCGACCCCAAGCTCAGGTAGGCTACGAGGAGAGCGTTCCACCGTATTGCTGGACTTGTTGGGCCGGGTCGACTCCGAGCAAGATCACCTCATTGATGTAATCAATGTCGAAACCGGAATGGCAAGGAAGACAGCCGAGCCGGCCGATGATGTTGTCTATGGCCAGATACACAAGATCGATGTTATAGGCGGTTTTGCCTTGAAATCCGACCACTACCTTCCATGGGACGGGTGGGGGATTTGAGGCCCTCCACGGCACAGGATCCGGATTGGAACTGACCGCTCCTTTCAGGTCCACGCTGAAGTCGCGCTCCTGCGAGAAGTGGCAGTCCACGCCTGAGAAGCAGGTGCGGCAGCCGATTCGATCCACTACAGACGCAATGGTCTTCTTCAGCGCATCCGCGTTGTAAGCGACGCTGGCCGGCAAGGTGATACGAACGGGACCGCGAGATCTAACTTGGGAAGGGGGAGTTGAAGCCATAACGAATTCTCCATTTCTTCGAACGGTAGGTTAGCTGACACAGACACGGGTTCAGCGCGCGCTAAATCCGAAATCCGCAGAAAAACTGGGGCGAGTATATCAGTAGTCAGAACTGGATGCAACGGTTTTTATTCACATTTTATTGATTGCAATCCGGAAAATGTTAGATCGAAGTTACATGCCGAGGAGATTTGGTTCCAGCTTCCAGTAGCCGTGTTCTTCGGCCCAGATGTTTAGCGGGACTGTGGCGATTTCGTCTACCACTGGAATCGCGTGGCCATTTTTTGTTAGATCTACGGACTTGATGTAGGTGCGGCAGCTATCGCAGGCGTCTACGCGGATGTAGTCGAATTCGGCGGCTACGTAGATGGGGAGCTTGTCCTTGTTCTCTTCGCCGCAGGCTGGGCAAATTACGCGGCGATATTGCCACTCGGTGGCGCAGAGCGAGCAGAGCAGCCAGCGCTTGCCTCCGTCGCCTTCGCCGCGCAGGACGGCTGCAACTGGACGGGCGTTGCAGAATGGACAGGTGGGGTCCGCTTTGTCGAGCGCGATGTCGCCGCGGGAGGCCAGATACTCGGCGTAGGGCTGCAGTAGGACGCGCGCGAAGAAACGGCCGGCTTCGGTTCCGGTTAGGCCATTCACTGGACCACTCTCCCAATATGCAAGCAGCAGCTCCTGCTGCGCGGCGGGATCTTGAAGATGTTCGCGGCCAAATTCGGCGATGGGTTGGGCGCCGATGCGTGACATGAGGTCAAGTAGCGCTGGAAAATGGCGGGTCAATGCGCGGGCATCGGTGACGGCGTTCGATTGCACGTCTGCGAACACGGATTTTTGGAAAACCGCTAGGGCGCGGTAAAAACTCAAGAGGCTGGCGGCACTCGGATAAGTTTGGGCGAGTTCCGTGGCGCGGGCGATTCTGCTATCAAAAGTCGCCTTCATCCTTTCGACGCGGGATCGCCCCCGGTCATGCGGATGTACCACAAGCGATGGTGCGTCCGGGCCCAGGCGCGGCTGACGAAACCATGAATCATTGCGTCGGTGCTGCCGGGGACCAGCCACACGCTCATGTAGACATGCACGATGAAGCCGCCGATGGTGATCAGCGCCGCGATCTCATGCAGTACGATCATCAAATGCCGCACCCATGCGAGCGAGAACGAAATATATTCCGGGAACCACAGAAATAGCCCTGAAAACAGCAGCAAGAATGCGCCGTAATACATCAGCCAATAGTAGAGCTTCTGGCCGCCGTTGTATTTTTCCTGCGGAGGCACGCGGTCGTCTCGGTTCGTGGCGTAGTCTTTTACGTCACTCAAGAATCGCCTGTCCGTTTCGGTAAATTCCACGTCGCGGCGCCAAACCACATGCATCCAGATCATGGCGATGAAGAATCCTATGCCGAGAATCGGGTGGAAGAAGCGAGAAGTGGGGCCGCCGCCTAATATTACCGCCAGCCAGAAAAGATGCGGCGTGTAGAACGCCAGGCCAGTGGCCATGCAATAGACGTAGGCGATCGCGTTGAGCCAGTGCATCACGCGTTCATGAAACGTATAGCGCTGGATGCTGTCCGGCGAAACGTAGTGGGTGGCCGCGGCGGTGCTCACACAACCTCCTCTTTCTTTGGCTCTTCCACTTTTTTAGGGCCGAACCGGACGAAGTGCGTGGCGGCTGTTACTAGCCCGGCCACGAGTGCAAAATTGCCCAGCCATTTTAGCGGGCCTTTCCAGATCCGAACCATGAGGGGGATCTGGGGATCTTTGGGCAAGCCGCCGTAATACTGTGGATTCTCGATATCGTGGAGCACGTAGATGACGTGCGTTCCGCCGACGCCTGACGGATCGTAGACGCCGGCGCTTTTGTGCGAGGTGTGTTCGTGCAATTGCTTGACGCGCTTATCGGCCAAGTCCTTCATGTCGTCCTTGCTGCCGAAGTGGAGACAGCCGGTGGGACAGGCTTTGATGCATGCCGGTTCCAGGCCCGCGCCCACGCGGTCGGAACAGAGCGTGCATTTGTGGACCTTCTTGGTTTCGTGGTTGAATTTGGGGATGTTGAAAGGGCAGCCGGTGACGCAGTATTGGCAGCCGATGCAGTTGTCCTGATTGAAATCGACAATGCCGTTCTGGTATTGGACGATGGCTCCGTCGGCGGGACAGGCCAGCAGGCAGCCGGGATCGGCGCAGTGCATGCAGCCGTCCTTGCGCATGAGCCAACTGAAGGTGCCATCTTCGGCGACGTGTTCGTTGAAGCGGATCAGGTTGTAGTAGTTCCATGCCAGATCGGGCATGGTTTGATAGGTGTTGTCGAAAAGGGTTTCGCGGAATGGGTAGCCGTTCCATTCGAGACAGGCTACTTCGCAGGCTTTGCATCCGATGCAGGTGGTGACGTCGATGAGCTTGCAGACGTCGTAATCGCGCGAGGCGTCGCGGCCGGGGACGGGGCCAGCGTGACCGGAGATGGCTTTGATTTCGAGGACGCTGTTGCTCATAGGTGGTCACAAGAAGCAAAAATCGGGGACACGTCTGCTCCCGTTGTAAGTTGAAGTGGTGTTAGTGCCAGCCCGGCATGTCCCCGATTTTTTTGTCCCCGATTCTTATTCATGCTTTCTCCAGTTTTACTAGGAAGCCTTTGAATTCGGGGGTGTAGGCGTTCGGATCGGTGACTGTGGGAGATAGCAGGTTCGCCAGGGTTTTGGATTCGCGTCCGGCGTCGGCTTGAATTCCACGGTAGCCCTGATGGATCGGGATGCCGATCTGGTAGATCTTTTTGCCATCGATCATCATGGGCTTGATGCGATGCGTCACCATGGCTTTCGCGAAGTAGGTTCCGCGCGCGCTGGTCACTTTCACGTTCGCTCCGCCCTTGATACCCAAGTCCGCGGCCAGCTCCACTGGAATCTCGACGAACATTTCGGGAACAAGCTGGACGTTCATGGGATTGTTCTTGGTCCAGTAATGATAATGTTCGGTGAGCCGGTAAGTGGTGCAGACTACCGTGAATCCCTGCTCGGGCGTGCCGTATTTATCCATGTCGGTGGAGTATTTCTTGACGACAGGATTGTTCGCCTGCTGTGGATGCAGAATATTTGGCACCGGACTCTCGAACGGTTCGTAATGTTCGGGGAAGGGACCGTCGGCCATTCCAGCGAGCGGAACGAACAATCGGCCGATGCCTTCGGGATTCATGATGAAGGGACCCATGTGATCTTTTGGCGCGGAATCGGGCTTGAAATCCGGGACATCGGCGCCGAGCCATTTTTTTTGGGCTTCGTTCCACCACACTTGACGGCGGTCCGGATCCCAGGGCTTGCCGCTGAGATCGCAGGAGGCGCGATTGTATAGTATCCGGCGGTTCATGGGCCATGCCCAGCCCCAGTTTGGATAGACACCGAGGCCCGAAGGATCGTCGGTGCCGCGGCGCTGAGCTAGCGAGCCGGCTTCGGTCCAGGAGCCGCACCAGATCCAGTTGCCGCATGACGTGGACCCGTCGTCCCGTAACCAAGAAAATCCCGGCAATTGCTGGCCAGCTTTGATGGTGGTTTTGGTGGGATCGTCGGTGACGTCCGAGATGGCGCGGCCGTTCAGCTCCTTGGCCAGCTCGGCTAGGGACGGGTTATTGGGATCCAGGTGGTTCCAGGTCAGATTCAGGATCGGATCCGGGAATTTGCCGCCCTCCTTTTGATATAGCTCGCGGACCTTCAGGAAAATTTTAGCCAGAATCGCCTGGTCGAGCTGACAGTCTCCTGGTGGAGGCACGGCGACCCACTTCCATTGCAACCAGCGGGCGGAGTTTACGAAGGTGCCGTCTTTTTCCGCGAATCCCGCACCCGGCAGGCGATACACTTCGGTGGGGATGCTTTTCATCTGATCCGTCGTGATGCCCGGAGATTTCCAGAACTCGCTGGTTTCGTCAGGATAGATTTCGCAGACCACCAGCCAGTCCGCTTTTTTCAGCGCGTCGATGTTTTTTTGCGAGTTTGGGCCGATGGCTACGCCGTTCATGCCGAAAGCGAGCAAGCCTTTCACCTTGCCCCGGTACATGTCGTCCCAGATGTGCGCCCAGGAGTATTCGCGATCCACTTTGGGCAGATAGTCGTAGGCCCAGCTATTCTGTTTGGTGGCGGAGTCGCCATACATGGCCTTCAGGAGGGAGGCGGCGAATTTGCTGGTATTGGAATAGTAGTTGAACGAGTCCCATTCCTTCGGCTTGGAGGATTTGGGCGTGACGCGGGTCATCCAAGAAGCGAAATCCTTGTCGGCGGGGGTGGGGACCTTGAGATAGCCGGGCAGATTATCGAAGATACCGGCCATGTCGGTGGCGCCTTGAATATTGGAGTGCCCGCGCAGCGCATTCACGCCGCCGCCGGCGCGTCCGATGTTGCCGAGCAGCAATTGCAACATGGCTGCCGCGCGGATGTTCTGGGAACCGACAGAGTGCTGGGTCCAGCCGACAGCGTAGATGACGGTGGCCACTTTTTTCATGTCGCCGTTCGCGCGGACAGAGGTGAACATTTCGGCGGCCTTCAGGAACTGATCCTTCGGAATACCGGTGACGCGCTCCACCATCTCCGGGGTGTAGCGCGAATACTGCTTCTTCAGGAGTTGATAGACGCAACGTGGATGTTCCAGCTTGGGGTCATAAACGACGTCGGCCGGAAGCAACGGCGGCGGTGGAGCGTGGCTAGGCGAAAGCGGCGCTGGAGGTGTCTGGCCGCCTTGCGATGCCTCGGCTGACGCCCCCTCGTGAGCGCCCGTCCCTTCGTAGTTCCAAGTGGATTTGTCGTAGGTTTGGGAGGTGCTATCGTAGCCGGAATACAGGCCGTCTTCGGGAAGTTTGAAGCCTTCCCTGATTACAAATGCTGCATTCGTGTAGTTGACGAGATATTCCATTGCAACGCGCTGATTTTCAAGCGCATAATGAATCACTCCGCCGAGGAATGCGATGTCAGAGCCCGCGCGAATTTGCAGGAACTGATCTGAGACGGCGGCAGTGCGCGTATAGCGCGGATCGACGACAATCATCTTGGCGTTGCGCTGGCGCTTGGCTTCCACCGCCCACTTGAAACCGCAGGGATGGTTTTCGGCGGGATTGCCGCCCATGATCAACATCATGTCGGTATTCTTGATGTCGACCCAGCCATTGGTCATGGCGCCTCGTCCGAATGTGGGCCCCAAACTGGAGACCGTTGGGCCGTGTCAAACCCTGGCCTGATTTTCGATGAAGCAGACCCCGAGGCTGCGCATGGTTTTGACGGCGAGATAATTGAACTCGTTGGTGTCGGTGCAGCCGCCGTTCCAGGCGATGCTTTCCAGGCGGTTGACGGTGCGGCCTTGAGAGTCGGTGGTGACGAAGGTTTCGTCGCGGGTTTTCTTGATGTGGCGGCCGATCTCTTCGTAGGCCTGATCCCAGCCGATGTCTTCCCAATGATCGGAGCCAGGACGGCGGACCTGGGGCTTGAGCAGGCGCCGGTCATTCATAATGTCCTGCATGAGCGACGATCCCTTGGGGCAGAGCGTGCCGCGATTGATGGGATGGTCGGGGTCACCCTCCACATGGACAACTTGGGGCGTGACGTTCTTGGCTTGATCACCGATGGTGTGGATGATGACGCCGCAGCTCACCGCACAATACGGGCAGGTGGAGCGCGTTTCGGTGGTCCGGGCGATTTTCAGTTCTTTGGATTCGGCGTAGGCGGCTCTTAGATCGAAGCCGAGGACGGAAGCGACAGCGGCTCCGGTGCCAATCTTCAAGAAACTTCTGCGGGTTGCGTCCACGAGTAGTCTCCTTTCCCGGTCGGGAGAATTATATCACCACGCGAGTGAGATGCTGGAGAGGTGGTTACGTTGTAGCTAAATTTTGTATTGGCAGGCTGGGGACTAATCGGTGACCTGCCCCAGGGAGGCCCAGAGAATGGGTCAATCCGGATCAAGGCTGCTCAGGGTTCATAACCACAAGGCCTTCCGCCTTGGCGACCTCGGCGAGGGCTAAGTCCGCAACCAGGAAACCATCCAATCCGGCGCGCCGGTTTATCTCCAAAGCTACAGCGAGTTGAAGGGCATCGAGAGTTCGCAAACCTATTCGACCACCATACTGAACAATAAGATTTTCTGCGATGGAGTAATGAGACTCGTCAATTGCCACAACGACGATGGCGCCCGCTGCAACGTCGGCCAGGAAGCGTGTACGCAATAGTATCGCCTCCGCCATTGCCAACCGGCCAGTGCGAGTTTTAAGGGACAGTGCTGAATGCAATTCTACGCCGGCCAGGCGCGAAATGACGATTCTCCGGTTCGCCTTGTGGAAGGCAGCTTCGACGCCGGGTGAACCGAGTTCAGGATGGTAGAGCTTAACGAGCGCACTGGAGTCAAAGAAATAGTTCACCGATCAAAGCGCTCATCGCGTCCCTTGACGATTGCTTCCGTCCAGGAACTGCTGTCCTTCGACGTGATGCGAAGAACTTCCTCATGGGTTGGAACGCGGCCAGCCGCTGCAACTTCCGCTCGGGCGTTGTCGAGAAAGGCCTGATCGATCATCGCCGCGAGGGGGTCTTCCGCTGAATCCGAGACCATGACGCTGACGAGCTGGTTCTCGGCCAACGGCAATGGCTGCAGTGGACGCAACACGCCGTTCTCGTAGACAGCCTCAACTCGCTTGGTCATGATCATTTTAATTCTACGCTCGTTGAGGCTAGTCTGCTGTTCGGTCGTGTCTGGAATGTGCGTTGAAGGCTGGCGATTAGTCGAACTTGCTTTTCAACCATTCGTTGATCTGTTCGCGTTCAGCGCTCGAAATGGCTTGGTCCGGGTTCGTGCCGGGCAATTCAGGCCAACCATCGAGGCCTACGGCGCTGACAATAATTTTGTGATCTGTGGTTGGCGCAAGATGCGCATCGCATTTGCCGATCCTGTTGTTTTCAGCAGCCCAAGCCTTGATGAACTCTTTCGCAGATGTCGCCTTACTGTTGGTAACCATGGGATCAGCCTAATCGGTACAGTGCAGCTCCAGCAACAGCTAAGTTGAATGTTCGGTTGTAAGCCTGCGGCGGACGGCGTCCCCGTCTTCTTCCCCAGAGAAATCAGCTACTCGAGAACTAACACGCGGATTTCGGAGCCGTCGGTGCCGCCGCGGTAGACGCGCTCGGTGGCTTTCTGGAAATCGGAGGCTTTCGCTGACGGGATATCCAGGAACTGTTGTGGATTGCGGTCCGTCAGCGGGAACCAGGAGCTTTGGACTTGCACCATGATGCGATGTCCAGTGCGGAAGGTGTGGCAGATGTCGGGCATCGCGTATTCGATGCGGGCGCGTTTGCCGGGGGCGAACGGCTCCGGTTTCTCGAAGCTATTGCGGAATTTTCCTCGGAAAGGTTCGCCGCGAACCAGTTGCTGGTAGCCGCCCATGTGGATCCGGGTTGGGTTCGGATCGGGATCCGGATAATCGGTTGGATAGACGTCGATCAGCTTCACTACGAAATCGGAGTCGGTTCCGGTGGTGGATACCGATAGCACGGGCGTCACAGGGCCGGCGATGGTAACGTCATGATCGAGCGGTTCTGTTTGATACACCAGGACGTCCGGACGTTTAGAGGCGAAGCGCTGATCGTAGGTCATGTAATCGCTGGGCATCCCGACTCCGATTTCGCCGATGACGGGAACGGGGCGCTCGGGATCGCTTACGTATTCGTCGAAGCCGACGTCGGTAGCTGCTTTCATTGAGAGTTTGCCTGAAGCATCGAAATGTAGTTCGTGGACGACTGCGTTTTTCGCGGGCCAAGAATCGAAGCGGCGCCACTGGCCGGTTCCTGTTTCGAATAGAAAAGCCTTGGGGGTAGCAGCGTCGGCTTTCGCTTTCAGCCCGTCACCCTTGCCTTTGAGATGCTCCAAGAAAAACGGGAACTCGATGTGCTCGCGATAATACTCGCCGGTTTTGGATGCGAAATCGAGATTGCCTAGCGTGTCTCCCGGTCCGCGCGACCAGCCGCCGTGCGACCACGGGCCCATCACCAAGGTGTCGGGCGCGCTGGGGCCATTTTTCTCCAGTTGATGGAAAAGCTTCAACGGGCCAGCGAGATCCTCGGCGTCAAACCATCCGCCGACGAACATGACGGCGGGCGTGACGTTTTTCATGTGAGGCACCAGCGACCGGCTCTGCCAGAATTCGTCGTAACGGGCGTGCTTGAGATTGTCGGTCCAGTAAGGATTGGCGTTCTTGAGATATTTTTCGTTGCTGTTTGAGAGCGGGCCCATCTTGAGGTAGAAATCGTACGCATCGGGCGTTTGAAAATCGAAGGGCATGGAGCGTTGCGGACGTTCCGGTTCGTCGCCGCGCGGCTTGAACATGGTGTAGAAGCCGAAGTTGGCCGCCAGATAAAATGCGCCATTGTGGAACGCGTCGTCGCCGTTTCCGACATCGCCCATGGGGGCTTGCGGCGAGACAGCTTTCAGGGCGGGATGCGAATCGATGAGGCTGAATGCGGCATAAAAGCCGGGGTATGAAATTCCCCAGATGCCGACCTTGCCATTGTTGTTCGGAACGTTTTTCACTAGCCAGTCAATGGTGTCGTAGGTATCGGTACTGTCGTCAAAATCTTTTGGGCCGGAAAAATGAGTTTTGTGCGGAGGAATATCGACGAAGGCGCCTTCGGAGAGATAGCGTCCGCGGACGTCTTGATAAACGAAGATGAATCCTTCCTTGGTGAATAGCTCGGAGGGGCCGAGCACCGGGCGGTAGTTGTCGATCCCGTAAGGCGCAACCGAGTAGGGAGTGCGCTGCATTAAGAAAGGATAGGATTGCGAAGTATCTTTCGGAACGAAGACGCTGGTGAATAGCTTCACACCGTCCCGCATGGGGATGCGGTAATCGTACTTGGTGTAGTGGGCGCGTGTATATTCCAATTGTTGCTTGCGCTGGTCCGGCGCGGGCTGCTGCGCGAGGAGCAATGTGCCGCATGCGAACGACAGAATTCCGAATTTGATCATCGGCAATAATATAGCAGGATGCGCATTGCGATCGTTTCGGACATTCACGGAAACCTTACTGCGTTTGAGGCAGTGCTCGGGGATCTGCGGCAGACTTCTCCGGATTTGATTTTCCATGGAGGCGATTTGGCGGACGCGGGGTCGAGGCCGGCGGAGATTGTGGATCGCGTGCGGGATCTTGGTTGGGCTGGGGTGGTTGGCAATACTGATGAAATGCTGGCGATGCCGGAGACGCTGGAGGAATTTGCCGCGCAGTCGAAAGCACCGCCGTCGCTTTGGGCGGTGATTCGTGAGATGGCTGCTTCGACGCGCGCGGCGCTGGGAGAAGAGCGGATCGCGTGGCTGCGCGGTTTGCCGCGGAGTCAGACGCATGGGCCGGTGGCGCTGGTGCACGCTAGTCCGGAGAGTTGTTGGAAGGCGCCGATGCCGGAGGCGACGGATGCCGAGCTGGAGGCTGTTTATTCGCCGCTGGGGCGGGCCGTGGGGGTCTACGGGCATATTCATCGATCGTTCGTGCGTCGAATTGCAAAAATGACGGTGATCAACACGGGCAGCGTCAGTCTTTCCTACGATGGCGATCGGCGCGCTGCTTATCTTTTGCTGGATGATTCGGAGCCGACGATCCGGCGGGTGGAGTATGACGTGGACCGGGAGATCCAAGCTCTGGCCGCGTGCGGATTGCCTCACTCGGATTGGATTGCTAAGACGTTGGAGAGCGGGCGTCCGCAGATGCCTTAAAGGCTTACTGAGTGATTCTTAGAAAGCCTCTCTCGGCGAGAAACTGATCGCCTTTTTGGCGGGCGTCCAGCGCCACTTTGGGATCGGGATCGAAATCGTCTTCCTGATTGTCGAGTTTGCGCGTGAACAGGTGGCCGACTCCGGGGTAGACGTGGATCTCGCAATGTCCACCGCGTTCGTTTACTCGGTCGCAAAAATGCGTCGTCCCAGCGGCGGGCGTTAGCGTGTCGGAGCCACCAACAAAAATTGCTATGGGTGGTAGAACCTTGTCTACGTGCTCGTCGGGAGAGACGTCGGCTGCAGTCGCCCGGCCGAGAAGAATCTTTTGGAACCATCCGTCGTGAGCTAAGGATAATGCCGGAGAGATCAGCACCATCGCGTTCGGGATTGCGCTCGGCTGGTCGCTTACGTGATCGTCGAAGGTTGCCAGCAAGGCTGCCAGATGGCCTCCCGACGACACTCCATAAGCCGCGATTCGATCCGGCTGGATACCCAAGGTGGCGGCGTTGCGGCGCATCCAGCGAATAATGTCGCGGGCATCCGCGATTGCATCCAGCGGCGTGATGGTTTTCTGATCTGACAAGCGGTATTCGGCTGCCACCGCTACCGCGCCATATCCGGCATATCTTTTCGCGGCGTCGTAGACCCATTCCGGAGACCCGGCGGCCCAACCTCCGCCGTGGAACAGCACGATTGCGGGACGAGCGGCGAGGTCGCTCGCTGCCGGATGGAATATGTGAGCGGTTAGATTGGTGGTCCCGACAGTTTTATAGACTCTGACATCGGGGCCGGTAATTTGCGCACACGCGAGGCCCGTGGTTGCTGCGAGGAGCAATAAATGACGGCTCATGATTTTCGAACTGCTTGAGTCGGGACCTGGACGGTCAGGAGGACGAGCGCGATCCAAAGCAGGTCGGCTAGCAGGAGGTGCACGATCTGCATTGCGATGGGGGCCAGCAGGGCCAGGTTGATGGCGCCGGCGCAGAGCTGCGCGATGGAAAGGACCAGCACTCCGAGGGCGATTTGAGTGGTGACTGGCGAGGGCTTCGATCGCATTACAGAAACTGCTACCGCGAGAAAATATGCCGCGGCGAGAATTGCCAAAAAGGGATGGGCGCTGCGTAGGCGGATTAAGAAGCTGGCGCCGGCGGAAAGATCCTGGCGCATTCCTTCCGCTAGCGAGCTGGCCGGGAAAAGCGTGTCGCCTAAAGCTGCGATGACGCCTGTGATGCTTACCAGGATGGCGAGCGGCAAAGACGCGGCGACCATTGTCGACGGGCGGGAGGGGGGTGGTGCGTCGTCGCGAGAGAACCAGACGGAGAGAGCCAGGGCGGCCAAGAGGAATTCGGTGTTCACCAGGTGCATGGCGAGATAGAAAGCGCGTCCGACGGAAGCATTCTGCGCGACTAGTTGCAGCAGGACCAAGCCTGCGCCCAGCAGCGCTTCGGCGGCAAAAAACACCATGGCGTAAATGGTTGCTTTTCGCACACGGTGGCGGGGTGGGAATAGCAAGACGCTCCAGCCGCCGAGTACGACGACAGCGATCAGCGCAACTCCGCTCATCACGCGGTGCGTGAATTCGATCACGGTCTGGAGGCCGGGGCTGTGGGGTACCACGTCGCCGTTGCACAATGGCCAATGGCTTCCGCAACCGGCGCCGGAGCCGGAAGCTCGCACGTATGCGCCCCAGAGAATGACGAGCAAGTTCGCGGCTAGGACTGCCCAGGCGTAGCGCGTGAAGTTGGTGGTGCGCGTGGCCGTAGGGGTGAAGGGCACTGGAGACAATGTAACACCAGTGGGTTTCTGGTTTCTGGTTTCTGGTTGTTGGTTTCTGGTGTTAGAATCAGGTGTCTGGCCGCAATGCACTCTCTCCGGACTTTTTTCGTGGTTGCCGTGCTATTCGGTTTTGTCTGCGGCGAACTTCCTGCACAGAAAAAAAAGCCTGCCGATGATGAGGGCTATGTGCCGGTGGTGGCTCCCGATAAAAAGAAGAAGAAGGAGGACGACACGCAGACGCTGCCGCCTCCCAAAGAACTTCCCATCGCGGTAGTGGCGGACACGGACCGGTTGGCCTTTCAGGTATCGCCGCTGTCATCCAAGGGGTTATTTACGCCGCAAACTCGCGAGGCTTTGAAGGGGTTGCTGCGTTCGAGCCATGGAACTATCGTTAAGCTGCGCGTGTTCGTCGCCGGCTCGGGAAACATGCGGCGCGTGGGTGAGCTGGTAGGTGAGGCGTTTACGGAGAAGCGCGCGGCGTTGCCGGCGCTCAGCGTGGTGCAGGTGGGCGCGCTGCCTATGGAGGGAGCGCAGGTGGTGATCGAGACCATCGAGATGGATAAGCGATCTGTGAATCCGAACGGGATTGCGTTCGTTTCGGGGCAAGCGGCTGCGAGCGTGGCGAAATCCCTGGAACAACTGAAGAGCGCGCTGCGGGGCGGTGGGATGGAATCTGAGGATGCGTTGCGCGTTACTTGTTTCGTCAGTTCGCTTGAAGAGCAGAAAAATACGCAGGAGTTGATGAAGGAGAGTTTTCCTGGGGCGGCTTTGAATTATGTGCAGATGCAGCGGGAGCCGGTGATGCCGGCGGCCGAATGCGAGGCAGTGGCGCGCGCCCGGGCTGCAGCGCCTGAGCCCATTAGTTTTCTGAATCCTCCGGCACTGGACAAATCGCCGCACTATTCGCAGATCGCACTGGTCACGAGTCCGAAGTTGGTGATCACCGGAACGCAGCTCGCCTTTGGCACGCAGGAGAGCGATGTGAAGCTGGCTTTCGAGCGGCTGGGAAAGGCGCTGAGCGGATCGAACGCGAGGTTTGTTCATGTAGTGATGGCGCATTTGTATCTCACTTCCGGCGCGTTGACGGCGAAAGTGCGCGCGGTGCGGGCGAGTTTTTATACGGGCGCGAATCCGCCGGCTAGTACTATGTTGCCGTTTGAGGGGCTGCCGTCGCTCGATGCGTCCTTCGCGATGGATGTGGTGGCGGTTCCTGATCCGGTGACTGCGCGGCGTTGATTGCCTGGCAGGGCATGGCCCTGCTCCACTGGTCCAAACATGACGGCGGATGTCTGCTCGGGCCGGTATAATTGCCGGAATGATCAGGAAAGCTGCGATCGGATTGCGGGCGCATTCCGGATGGGCGGCTTTAGTTGCCCTTGCGGGCTCTGCTAATTCGCCCGAAGTGATTGCGCGGCGGCGGATTGAGATTGCCGATCCGGGAATCCGGGGATCGAAGCAGCCGTATCATGCCGCGGAACCGATGGAGTTTCCGGATGCAAAAGCCTACATCGAGCGATGCATTGACAGCACCCGGCGGCTGGCGCGAGAGGCTTTGCAGGCGGCACTGGATGGTCTGAGGGACAGGCGCGCAGAAGCTTTGGGGTGCGGAATCATTTTGGGATCGGGACGGGCGTTGCCGGGGTTGGAATCGATTTTGAAATCGCACGCTTTGATTCATACGGCGGAGGGTGAGTTTTTTCGGAATGCATTGGTGGAGGCTTGCGGGCATTGCGGACTAACAGTATTGGGAGTTAAGGAGAAGGAGTTGTTCGAGCGGGGCTCGGCGCACTTGCGCACGGCGGTGCCTGAGCTTGAGCGTAGCGTCCAGCAAATGGGGAAATCCGTTGGGCCGCCATGGACGCAGGATCAGAAATATGCGGCGCTGGTGGCGTGGATGGTACTACGGCCGTAGCGCGCGGTACTCGCGATTGAAATATAGGAGCGGATTGCCGCCCGGGCATTCCGCGTTCATTACTTCGCCCAGGAAAATGGCGTGATCGCCGGCTTCGATTACGGCCGCGAGCTGGCATTCGAAAGTGGCGATGGAGCCGTGGAGCAGGGGCACACCGTTCGGGCTGGGGTTCCATTCCACGCCTTCGAAGCGGCCGTCGTCCTTGCAGGCGAATGTAATCGAAATGTCGCGCTGGGATTCGGCGAGAACATTCACGGCAAAGTAGGTGCAGGCACGGAAATACTGAAGAAAGGTGCAGCCGTGATCGATGCAGATGAGAATGAGCGGAGGTTCGATGGAAACCGGTGTGAAGGAACTCACGGTCAGGCCATGCGGCGAACCATCGGGAGCGCGAACTGTCGCAACGGTGACGCCGGAACCAAACAGGCTGCAGGCATCGCGGAAGGATTTCGTGTCCAGAGTACCGGTGCGGCGGGCAAGGGCGTGAATGGCTGCTCTTGACAAGGGTCTAACCCTAATCCTATCATGAAGTTTGCTCCTGTCCCTCGAGTATTGGGGACCTCGGTGGGAGCGTTTCCGATTTGAGTTAACACCAGTTCGGCCAGGAGGGGCACCTTGATTAAGCTCGACATCATTAACGAAGTCGTAAACAAAACTGGGATTACGAAGACCAAAGCCGAGATGGCTGTGGAGACAGTTTTCGAAAGCATGAAGCGGGCCTTGTCGCATGGGGAGCGCATTGAATTGCGTGGCTTCGGCATTTTCAACGTGCGTCCGCGCAAGACTGGGATCGGCCGCAATCCTCGCACCGGCGCCGAGGTAGCCATCCCTCCTGGTAAGGCGGTGCGTTTCAAGCCGGGCAAGGAGCTGCAGTCGCTGCAGTAATCTAAGGGACGTGGTTCCGCGCTCATCGACTGACGGTTTGAGGACTGCGTTCACTTTCCACGAGACCTCGATTTCCGTTTCGCGGTGGGCGTTGCACGTGTTCCTGCTGGGCATGTCGCTGCTCACCACCAGCGTTGTAGGCGTGGTACTGGCGCAGAGTTTTCAAACGAATCGCCCGCTAGATCTCGACCAGTACGTGAATATATTTCCAGCGCTGGCCGCGCACCCGTGGCTGTTACTGGATGGTCTGCCGTATTCGATCACGCTGATGTCGATCCTGCTCGCGCATGAGCTGGGTCATTATTTTGCATGCCGCTACTATGGGATCGACGCCAGTCTGCCGTATTTTCTGCCAGCGCCGACGCCGATCGGGACTTTCGGCGCTTTCATCCGGATACGATCGCCCATCTATACGCGGCGCGCGCTATTTGACGTTGGAGTAGCGGGGCCGTTGGCGGGCTTCGCTCTGTTGCTTCCTGCGATGGCTATTGGGTTGGCATATTCGAGGGTGATTCCGGGGATCGCGGAGCGGGGCGAATTGGTTTTCGGCGTACCGGCGGTTCAACGTTTGCTCGAGATGATGATTTTTCCAGGCCACGCGGCGGCGGATATCTCGCTGCATCCGGTGGCACGGGCCGCGTGGGTGGGAACGCTAGCGACGGCTCTGAATTTGCTGCCCATAGGGCAGTTGGACGGGGGACACATCCTCTATTCGTTCACCGCTACAAAACATAAATTGTTGTCGCGTCTGTTCGTGGTGGCGTTGATCGTCCCGGGAATGTTTTATTGGCCGTGGCTAATCTGGGCTGCATTGCTGTACTTCCTGGTGCTGCGGCATCCGGTGATTTTCGACGTGACGCCGTTGGATTCGCGGCGGGTTGCACTTGGGATTCTGGCGGCGGTGATATTTCTTCTGACGTTCACGGTAGCGCCGCAACATGGCTATTCATTGCTTCGGTTCTGACGCTTGATACAATCGCGGTCATGAGAACGCTCGTTTGTCTTTTGATTGGTGGCGTGGCTTTTGCGCAGAGTGCTCGGCAGGTTGAGGAGTTTAAGACGGCCGCTGGAGTTGTCAAGATCACGCCTATCCGGCATGCCAGCATGATGATTGAGGCTGGGGGGAAGGTGATCCATGTAGATCCGTGGAGCCAGGGGAATTTTGACGGGTTGCCGAAAGCCGATCTGATTTTGATTACCGATATTCATCCGGATCATTTGGATCAGGCGGCTATCGATAAAGTCCACAAGGACGGGACGGTGTTCATTGCACCGGCGGCGGTTGCGAAAACTATTACTTCGGCCAAGGTGCTAGCGAATGGGCAAACGACAACGTGGGAACAATGGACCATCGAAGCAGTGCCGATGTACAACCTGAAGCGTGGGCCGACTCCGGGGACATTTTTTCACGACAAAGGGCGCGGGAACGGTTACATTCTGACTTACGGTGGTACCCGGTTCTACATCGCTGGAGATACTGAGGGCATTCCGGAGATGCGGGCGCTGAAGAACATCGATGTCGCTTTTGTTCCCATGAATCTGCCTTACACGATGACGCCGGAAGAAGCGGCCGATGCCGTGCGGGCGTTTCATCCCAAAGTGGTGTATCCGTACCACTATCGAGGGAGTGATACCGAGGCGTTTAAGAAGGCGCTGGATGGAACGGGGATCGATGTTCGGTTGCGGAATTGGTATTACTAAGGGGGTTCTTCGGTTATTCAGTTGTTCGGTTCTTCGACTCCGATTTTCCAAACACTTCATCTGGTATCGCCAAACTGGGCAAGCCAGAGGCATGTCCCACGGCAAGATTGTGCCGGACTGTCACGCCTCAGTGTCAGGATTGCACTCGGGATCGGCTCTGGGCGATGACGAGAGCATTGACAAAAAGAGGCCAAAGATCAGTAAAGCCGCGACTATTGCACCTGCCAGCATAACAAGACTCCCACCTTCTGCAGACCTAATTGCAATTGAAGGGCCAGCGTGGAATCCGGTAAACTGGACACCAGTGCGTCCCAGCCTCAAGCTCGTGCCCGCGATCGCAGTTGTTGCTTTCGTCGCGCTGCTGGCCGGCTCGGCTTTAAAGCTATCGCATGAGAGTGGACCGCGTATCGGCACGACGGTTCCTTCGGACCCGTCCGAACTCAAAGGCGATCTGGAAAAACCGAGCGTCGCACGGGTTCGCCTGTTCGACGGATCGTCGCCGGCTGTGGCCGGAGACGTTGTGTGGCCTCCAGATTCCGGTATTGCATCGGAACGCTTATCCCAAAATTCGTATTTTCGAGGCGCCGAGCACCTTCCCTTCCCCCTCTACCAGCGACCACCTCCAGCCTAAACGGATCACCCCACAATTCATGATCTGTTTTTAATTTTGGAGGAGGTTTGTCTATGCTCAAGCTGAAGATCCTCGTCATCTTTGTGGTGACGCTTATCTCGATCTATTACATCATTGGTTTTCCGCGATCGCGGAGTGAGCTCCAGCGAAACTTGCGGAACAACATCCGGCTGGGAGCGGATCTGCGCGGTGGCAGCCAGCTGACGCTACAGATTCATCTGCAGGACGCTTTTAATGCGGAAGCGCAGGAGACTGCAGCGCGGTTGCGGGCGTCCGGGCTCGGCGGAACAGTCGCGGTGGAAGAAGCTGCTTCGGTCTCGGAAGCAAATCGCGTGGCAATTCGCATTACTGGCGGTTCGCCGGAGGCTCCTGGAAACATCCCGGGTTGGGCAGTGAGGCAAGTTGGGCCGTCTGAATATCGGCTGTCCATGGACCCTGGAGAAGTACTGAGGCTCCGGCAGGAAGTAGTAAGGCAAACTTTGCGGGTGATCGAAAAAAAGACCAATGAGCTCGGGCTCACGGAGGCTACCGAGCAGACAGTGGGCGCGCCGGAAGATGCGGAGATTCTGGTGGAGATGCCGGGCGTGGACGATCCCGCGAGAATCAAGCGGCTGCTTGGCACTGCGGCGGTGCTGGAGTGGCTGGATGTGAAGGAAGGGCCGTTTCCATCCTGCGATGCGGCACTCGATTCCCGAGGCGGCGTGCTTCCTTTAAACACGCAGCTGGTGGATGGCGTGGGATGCTATCTGCTTTCCAAGAATCCGGTGATTCGCGGCGCGGACATTCGTAACGCGCAGGCTGGCGAAAGTCCGGCGGGTGGGTGGGTGACTACGTTCATGTTGTCCCAAGACGCGGCGAAGAGGTTCGAAGCGTATACCGCGGCGAATATCAACAGTCGCGCGGCCATCGTGCTGGACCACAAAATTATCAGTGTAGCCGTGATCCAGAGCAAGATCCGGGATACGGGACAAATTACAAACCAGCGGAGCCAGCAGGACGCCGCAGAGCTGGCGCTGAATCTGCGGGCTGGTTCACTGCCGGCGAGCGTGGAGTATGCCGGGGAGCGCACGGTGCTTGCGTCGCTCGGAGCGGATTCCATTCGGCAAGGAATGCGCGCGGGCGTGACTGGTCTGGCGGCAGTGGTTACGGTGATGTGCACTTACTATAGAGGTGCGGGAGTGAATGCGACGCTTGCGTTGGCGCTGAACGCTCTGATCCTGGTTGCGGCGCTTAGCTATTTTGGCGCGGTGCTGACGCTGCCGGGGATCGCGGGAGTGATTCTAACGATAGGGATGGCGGTGGATAGCAATGTGCTGATCTTCGAACGGATACGGGAAGAGCTGCGGGCGGGAAAGGGTGCGGTTGCCGCGGTGGATGCTGGATTTAGCAAAGCGCTCTCGTCGATTGTCGATACGCACGTGACCACCGTTGTGGCTTGCGGCTGCCTGTTTCTGTTTGGCACTGGTCCGGTAAAGGGGTTCGCGGTTACGCTGGTGTTGGGGTTGGTGGCGAATGTGTTTACTTCTGTGTTTGTTTCCAGGTGGCTATTTGAGTGGAAGTTGGGGCGGTCTAAGGCGCCGGGATTAAGTATTTAGCGGGGCGGCCATTTCGCGGATGGCTTGAAGCACCAGATCTGGTTCATCGAAATGGACCCAATGGCCGCTCTTGGTGGCGATGATGTGTTTTCCATGGAGCGAGTGGTGAGCGATGGCGTCGCGCTCGGCTAGCTGGGCGGCGGTGGAATTGGATGCCGAGATGATGGTGATTGGAATGTGGGCTGGAGGCTGACCGAGGGCGGATGCCTGCGAGGCGCTGGCAGGGAGCGATTCCAGATAATTGGCCATCGCCAGGAAACTTTTCGGCTGGCACCAATGCGCCTGTACGATGGGCCAGGTTTCGGGCGGCATTTTTTGAACTTCGCGCACCAGGCGGGAGATGGCCGATTCTCCGGTCCCGCTGCTGGCTGCTCTGGCGACCAGCTTTGGGATGAATCGCAGGCCGCTCGCGAGCGTCGCGAGGCCCAAGCGGACCACGCCGAACCTCGCGAGTGTTGCTCCGCGGCGAGAAAGCATTGCGCCGCGTTTCAGGGTTTTCCGTTGCGCATCGGATGGGGTGAGCCATTCGGTTGCCGCCAGTGGATCAAGCAATACCAGGCCGGCTACCTGTTCCGGATATTGCGTGGCGTAGCAACGGACCAGCAGTCCGCCGAAGGAATGGCCGGTTAGTATGAACGGCGGCGGGATTTGAGCTGCAGTAAGCAAGGCGTGCAGATCGTCCACTGCGTTCGAGACGGTTCGCGGCGAGCTAGGGGGATCGCTCCAGCCGAGGCCGGCGCGGTCGTAGCTGCAGACGCGGGTTGATCGCGCGAGCTCGGCTTGGATGCTGGTCCAGTTGAGGCACGAGGCGGCGATGCCGGCTTCGAGAATCACCGGTGGGTGTCCAGCGCCCGATTCGAGCAGGTGCAGGCGCAAGCCGCCGATGTCGACCAAACGGCCGGGGAGCGGGAATCTGCGCCGGTCGCGAGCGGTGCCGGATAGTTGATAGAGCCATCCGGCCGCGACGATCAGCAGGATGACGCCCGCGGCGATTAGCACTTAGTGCGCGGCGCTTGCATTCGTACTCGGCCGCATTTCGGGCATTTCCATTTTCGTTTCTTGTGGTAGATGTGGCCCTTGAGCTCTTTCATGGCGACGCGGCAGGCGCGACAGGTCATATCTTAACAACCGGCTCCTTTGAAGACATCGTGGCGCACGCACTTTTTGCGTGCTGCGCCGAGACTCGTCTCGGCGGTGGGCGAACATCGACACGAGTGTCGATGCAGCACGCAAGAGTGCGTGCGCTACAGGTGCCTTCAGCAGGCCCATCGGAAGGCACTCACGATCGCCTAGTTTGTAATATCGCTGGTCTCGCTCTCTTCGCGGATGGGCATGTACGACTCATAGAATTTCTTCTGGGCGGGGCTGTCGGCGTATTTCTTGAGTGCGTCCTCGCTTGAAAACTCCATTACGATGACGTGATTATAGCCGTCGGGAATCTGCTTTTTGATGGGCTTGGTCCACACATGCGTGATTCCGGGATATTCGGAAGGCAGAGCTTCGGCGGCTTTGATGGCTTGCTCGATCTGGGCGGGTTTGGCGTCCGCGGTCCATTTGACGGTGATCACATGGATCACGGTCTTGGGCTTAGTGTCGGCAGCAAATAGACTGGTGGTGAGAGCGGCTAGGCCCGCGAGGAACAGTGTTCTGGTCATCGATTTCTCCTTATTGAATGTTAGAACAGTCCTGTACCTTTGAGCTTGCCATGCCGATTAACTTACAGTAGAGTTGATTAGTTTCACGAAGAGGACAAGCATGGCATTCTGCACCAATTGTGGCGCGCAAAACCAGGACGGCGCGCAATTCTGCACGGGATGTGGATCACCGATTCGGGCCGCGCTGGCAACGCCGCCGGGACAACTTTCGCCGGTTTCGGACGCGCCGCTGCCGGCGCTATCGTACTCGGCATCTGGTACAACACATGGAGCGACCCACGGGGCAACCCCAGGCCCGCCGCTACCTCCGGGCGCGACTTACGCGCAGTGGGCCGACCGCGTGGTTGGTTACTTGATCGATCTGGTTTTGGTAGGCGTTGGGATGGGTATCCTCTATTGGCTGGTGGTGGGGCTCTTCGCCATGATGGCCGGTTTAGGCTCCAGCGTGGGGGGCGGAATGTGCTGCGTCATGATCCTGCTGTTCCCGATTTCAACTTTGCTGGTGGGGCTTTTCAATAGTGTATATCTCGTGTCGCAACGCGGGGCTTCCATTGGGCAAGGCGTCATGAACCTCAAGGTTGTGGACATCAACGGGAATTTACTCAGCATGGGGACGGCATTCATCCGGCTGATTGCGCGGGTGGCGCTGGGTTTTGTTCCGATGGTCGGCCCGCTACTAGACCTGCTGTGGCCATTGTGGGATGAAAAGCGGCAGACGCTGCATGACAAAGCCGTGGGTTCGTTTGTGTTGAAACTACAATGACGCGCCGAGCCGGATTTGCTGCGACAGTGCTAGGGGCGATGATGCTGGCGGAACTCGCCATCATCAGTCTGGCGTTCACGGCCGACGCCGATTTTGTCTATTTGCTGGGGCGCCGGATTAACGTCGTATGCGCTGCGCGGCAACGTTTCGGAGTTCCCTGCCCTACATGTGGGTTGACTCGTGGATTTGTGCTGACGCTGCATGGGCGGGTGCGCGAGGCTTGGAATTTGAGTCCAACGGGTCCGCTGGCGGTGGGTGGAATATTGGGAATGGGAATAGCACTTTTGGTTTTTGCGAGTTTTGAGCGGCGGCGCACGCCGGCCCAGGTGGCGGGAATCAGGCGGTGGGTACAGACAGGTGCGCTGGCGTACGGCGGATTGGCGGCTCTGATTTGGATTGGTTCTTGGATTTCGGTGGTGACCCGGTTGAAATGGGTGAGAGGATAAAACAGGAGGAAGAATGACATACTGCTCGAAGTGTGGTTCAGCGGTGGAGGGACAATTTTGTGCGAAGTGCGGAACGCCGGTTGGGGTTGCTCCAAGTGGTGCTCCAGGTGCTGCGCCCGGTGGTGCGCCGCCGGCTCCGACGCCCGTGGCGGGGAATCCGGGACTCGGGATGGATGAGAATGTGGCAGCGGCGCTTTGCTACATCCCGATCGTCGGCTTGATCTTTCTCCTGGTGGAACCCTACAACAAGAACAAGAACATCAAGTTTCACGCCTTTCAATCCCTGTTCTACTGCATCGCGTGGATTGCGGTGGGCATTGTGCTGGGAATTTTCAGTGGAATCATGCTGGGGGTGGGGATGTTCGGCTTTTGGCTGCTGATTAACCGGCTGGTGGAGCTGGCGCTCTTCGTGGGGTTGGTGATCATGGCGGTGAAGGCGTATCAGGGCAGCCGGTTTGTGATGCCGATTATTGGACCGATCGCGGAGAAGCAGGCGGGGTGAATACCCGGCTGGCAGCGCATGGCGCTGCCCCACTAGCTTTGCTTTAGGTACGCGATCAATGCTGCTGGGTCGTCGGTGATGATGGCGTCCACGCCGGCATCGATCAACTTTCGCCACGCTTCGGGAGTGTTGGCGGTCCAGGGGATCACTTCGAGCTTCGCGGCGTGGGCGGCCTCGACTTGCTCCGGAGTTACAAGCTCGAAATACGGGGCGATGATGCAGGCTGAGGCTTCGCGCGCGATGTCGACGAACGGGCGTGCGGGGCCCTCCCAAAGCGCGGCTGTCCGGATGCCGGGGAGTCCGTGGAGCGTCCGGAAATCGAAGGATTGAACGATGGAGCGCGACTCAAGCTTGTGTTTGCGAATGACATCGAAGACCATGCTCGCGAAAACTTCCGGTGGAGGCGTTAGCTCTGGCTGATCGGGAAAACTTTTGAGTTCGATGTTGAAGTGGACGTGGTTTCCTACCGAGAGATCCAGAACTTCATCGAGCATCGGGATGGGGGCGCCGCCATCGCATTCGCGTAGCTGTGCCAGCGTGAGTTGCCGGATGGCTACGCCGGACTTGGTGTGCGGATCGTGCGAAACCACCAGCACGTCGTCCTTGGTGACGGCAACATCCATTTCCACTGCGTCGGCGCCGGCTTGGATAGCATACTCGAAACCAGGGATCGTGTTTTCGGGTCGGAGCGCGCGCGCTCCCCGGTGTCCGTGAACCAGGGGGCGGGTGGGCATTCGGGGACGGCTAGAAGGTGACGTCTTCCGAGGGTGGAGCGGGCTCTGGCGCGAAGATTGAGACTTCCGGCTGGACGGGAGTTTCAATCGCGATCTCAGCAGGCGGTTCAACGTGGACTTCTTCGGCCGACAATGGCATGTCGCACTCGCAGCAGTCACTGCAGCGCTTGCAGCGATCACAACGGTGATTGGTGCAGGCATCCTTGGTGCAGTAAACGCAGATATCAGTGGATGGCTCCGAGCAAATGCTGCAGGTGAGAATAGCGGGGCTGGTACCTGCGATCATTTCGACACCGCCTTTTTGGTTGTGGGCTGGCGGGTTAGCGTGTCGCGGCAGCGCTGGGCCTCGCGATCGGCCACTTGCAGCTCTTGCTCTTTCTGCGCCGCGAGATCCTGGACGTACTGGCGCAGGCGGTCCCGATTGGCGTTGTTTTCTCCCACCACTCCCTGCATGAGATTCGCGAGCGCGGGATTCTGGTATTTGCGGACGCCTTCCACAACTGAGCTGACGGTGGATTCCAAGGCTTGCATGCGAAAGTAGGTATCCAGAGCGGACGTGAGTTTTTCGGGCTGGCGGGAAAGCGCTTCGCTCGATGAGAGGAAGTATTTCAGCTCGGCTTGGGCGGACTTCCACTGGGCGACGTAAGTGGTGGAGGCGCCTTTGGCGGCCCAGGCTTCGGGCTTGACTTGGTCGATGACCGGCTTCAGATGCTGCGCTTCCAGGTCGAGACTGTCGAGCAGCTTGCGAATATCCCATTCGGAGCTGACCCCACTACTGGGTTGGGCAGATTGGCCGAATACAACAGAAACTGTAAGGAGGAGGAATGGAAAGAGAACAGACTTCATCTAATATTTTCCCTAACGCTAGTGTGGCACAAGGGACTTCGAGGGTGTGATGCGGGCTTCTTCCGGCCAGATAGCTGAACACGGATCCGAGCGAAGGGCGTTCCTCGGGAGAGCTGCGCGCGGCGTCCTGTTGGTATTGCCCCTGATCCTGTATGTCTGGGTTCCCACGCGCAATTTTTATTGGGACGGCGTCGCTTTCGCGGTCAATATCGAGAAGCATCTTCCTCTTGGGTTCTTGGTTCACCCTAGCCATCTTCTCTACTCGGTTTGGGGGGATTGGTTGTTCAGGATTGCCGAAGCCTTCGGATTTCATTTCCGGGCCCTGTTTGTCCTACAGGCCGCCAATGGTGTCCTGGCTGGCTTGTGCGTGATCCTTTTATACCGATCGCTCAGGCGGCGGAACGCTCCCGCGGGTTTGGCGCTGGCCGGAGCGTTTCTATTTGCCTTCTCGGCGACGTGGTGGAAGTTTGCGTCAGACGCGAATGCCTACGTCCCCTCGATCCTGCTTCTGGTGTGTGCCAACTTCATTTTGGAGCGAGACCGGCTTTTGGAGCGTGACCGGTCGCCCATAGCATCTGGGCTGGCGCACGCTGGCGCGATGCTGTTCCATGAGCTGGCTATCTTATTCCTTCCGGTGGCTCTGTTTCGCTTAAGGAAGAGCCCCCGATCGATGGCGATCTATCTAACAGCGGCTTTCCTGCCGGTGGCGCCTGCTTACGTTATCGCCCATCGGGCAGCGCTCAGGGAGGGCATGGCACCTGGAGGACTCGCCGGATGGATAACCTCGCACGCCGCGGATTCGGGATTCAAGTTTTCTTTGGGAACGAACGCTCTTCTAACAGCCAGGGGGACAGCCAGGCTGCTAGTCGGTGGCAGGTTACGCGACTTCTCCCGAGATCCCATCTCGCTCGGCGCTCTTGCACTTCTGGTTTTGGCCGTTATCGCCCTCGCAGTCTGTCTCTGGCGTGCTACGCGGGAGGTGGGTGCACCGCGAGTCCGGGCGCTTCCGTTGTACGCAGCATTGTGGGCCGGCGTCTATGTTGTTTTCCTGTTTTTTTGGATGCCGATGAACACATTTTACCGGCTGTTTTACTGGCCGCCTTTGGTCATGGTTGTGATCGGAATATTGAGACCGAGTGCGCGAACTCGGGATGCGCTCTGGGCGTTCGCTGCCGTTGTCCTGCTTGGGAATTTCACCTTCGAGATCTACCCGCAGTCGCGCTCAGACCACAATGTCCCGCTGCGATTCGCGCTGGCGGAGCGTGAGAAATGGCCTGGCGGTACTCGAATTGTGTTTCGGCGATTTCATCCGGATCTTTGGATCATCAGTTACTTCAACCAGCAGGTAGCGTGGATCGGCTTTGAGGAATTGGATGTGGCGCGACTCGATGGCTATCTGGAAGATGCGCGGAGAGATGGCAAACGGCTATGGATGGAACAAACGGCCTATGACCTGGTTGCGGAAGATGCGGTTGGCCGACGTTGGCTCGGGGTTCACGAGCGTAGGGATGAACTACTCGATTTTGCGGACGCGAAGCATCGGTTCACTTTTCACAGTGTGAAGTAGGACCTAGTTCCCGCCGGGAGGGGGCGGAGGCGCAACCGGAGGCGGTGGTGCGCCAGGAGCTGGTGTTGCGCCTGGATTAGACGGCGCCGAGGCCGGCGATCCGGGCGTGCCGACCGGCGGTGGTCCTGGCGGAGGAAGCGGGCCGGGGTGCTGCCCGCTTATAGGAGGCACGGTGCCGTGGCCTGGAAGCGACACGCCGTGCATTGGATTTGTGATCATGAAAGCTGCGTCCGCCAAGCTGCGCAGAATTCGTTGCGCTAGCGCGCCCTTGTCCACAAGATTTTGCGCCAGTGGCTCATCCCTATAAACATGCAGCGATTCGCCCGCGTTCAGGGTCTTAGTCACACCCGGCTGCAGCGCATGATAGACATCCACGATGCCCTCTTCCACTTCCACAAGCGTGGTTTCGTCGTCATCGTTGACGCTGACATCGAAGGTGGTTCCTCGGACAGAAATTACCGCTGTTGGGGTCAGAACCCGGTTCGGATTGGGTTTCCCGCCCCACTTCTCGATGTGTATTCTCACCCTGCCGGCCAGCATATCCAGCAAATCCCCCCAGTTCGGTGGATTCTTACGAAAGACCACATTCGAATTGGGATACACCTCAAAAGTGCTGCCGTCGGAAACCTGGAATACTGCGTAGCCATCGGGACCCGTAACGATTACCTGCCGGGCTGGTACGGAATCGCCGATATTGAGCGCCCACGGCACGGCCTCGCGCAGGACAGAGACCCGTCCCACCAATGAGATAACCTTGGCGGCGCCTTCGGGATAGCTGGGGAGGATCTGTGCGTGGCAAATTGCGAGGGAGGCCGCTATCAGCAGCCCACTTCCGACCCCGCGGATGCGCTTGCCGGTCATAAAGAAATACATCGGTCTGGCCGATGCCAGTCTATAGTACTATGTGCTCCCGTGCCTTACAAAACAGTCTACCATCAAAAGTGCGTAGCAATAAGGTACCCGTTGATGAATTTTATGAAATTAATGTGTAGATTCAGCCTCTTCCAGAGTGATCGACAGGTAAACGGGTTACAATAGACTCGTCCTATGTGTCGGAGGGCCACAATACGACTGATCGCCGCCACAATGGTGCTGGCGGCTCCTGGATGGTACGCCTGGTCCCAGACTACTAGCCTGGATTGGCGGCATATCGGGAATGCTGCCATCGATTTACCCCTCCCTTCGGTTGCTACCGGCCCGGTGGATCGAGTTTGGTATTCGAGCGATGGCTCGGTTTTGTATGCACGGACGCAATCTGGCCGTGTCTTCCAGACCTCGACTTTTGATCAATGGCAGCGGGTGGTGGACGCGAAGATTGTTCCGCCTGCGCGTGAGAATCCACCGACGCCCAGTTTGCCGGAACCCACGCTTCGAGCTGCCGCTCAAGTGACTGGTTCCAGTAGGATGTACGGGATTGGCCGAGATGCGTACCGGTCGGACGACGGCGGCGTTTCCTGGTCGAATCTGACGGCTTATAAAGATGCCTCCATTTTAGGTGGTGAGCTTTCGGACGTTGTGGCACACCCAAGCGATCCGGATGAAGTGGTTGTGGCGGCGGCGAGCGGCGTGTGGCGTTCGATGGATGGCGGGTTGTCGTGGAGTGGGCTCAATCAGTCGTTACCGAATTTGCCTACTGGCCGTTTGGTGAGTGTGCCCAGCGGATCGCACGGGGTTCAATTGGCTTTAGCCGGCGGCGCGGCGGAAGTGGAGTGGGCGCCGGGTGAGAAGACGGCATGGAAGCTGGTGGATCCTACACAGGTGCAGCGCGAAATAGCGATGAGGAGCGCGCTATCGCAGGAGTTGAAGCGATCCACTACTGTTATTGCGACCTCCAAAGATTTTATTTACGCCGGAGATTCCGAGGGGCGCTTGGCGGTATCGCCGGATGGCGGGGCATCTTGGCCGCAGCAGTTCAAACTGGCCGATCCAGCCACGCTGGGCGCAGTGGCGGCGATTTGGGTGGATGCGAACGATCCGCGGATTGCAGTGGCCGTGTTAGGCGCGCGGCCCGGTGCGGCGCCTGAGCAAAACAAACCCGCCTATGTTCTGCGGACCATGAACGGCGGCATTTATTGGGACGATATCACCGCGAATCTTCCGGCTTCGGCAGTGGCGCACGGCGCAACGGCAGATCGGGCGAGCGGGGCGATTTATATCGCGACCGACGCCGGCGTTTTTTTCACCATGACGGATCTTGCGGCTGCCGGGCGTCCTACTTCGTGGGTTGCGCTCAGCGAGAATCTGCCTGCCGCTTCTGCTACCGATGTGAAGCTGGATGCGGGCGCCAATCAGTTGTATGTCGCACTGGACGGTTACGGCGTATATGCCGCAATCGCGCCGCATCGTTTCCGGGACGCGCGAGTGGTGAATGCGGCCGATTATAGTTCTCGGGCCACGGCGCCCGGTGCACTGCTCAGCGTGCTGGGAACGAAGGTAGAATCGGCGCACAGCGCCACTATGGTGGTGCCGGTGCTGGCAGCATCCGACAGTGCTTCGCAAATCCAAGTGCCGTTCGAGGCCGAGGGGACCAGCGTGTCGCTCGCGCTCGAAGCGGCTAGCGGACGGTTGAACATTGGAGTGCCTCTGCAATCCGTTTCTCCGGCGATTTTTGTGGATCCGGAAGGGACGCCGCTGATTATGGATGCTGAGAGCGGGGTTCTGCTGGATGCGAACAAACCGGCGCGCGCTAATACTCGCGTCCAGGTTCTGGCTACCGGTTTCGGGCGAGTGCAGCCGGATTGGCCCACGGGCATGGCTGCTCCGCTGGCGGATCCGCCGCGCGTGATGGCTAGCGTGCACGCGAGTCTGGATGGAGTGCCGCTCGAAGTTACACAGGCCACGCTCGCGCCCGGCTATGTCGGTTTTTACCTCATCGAAGTTCAACTGCCGCAAGTGGTGAACGCGGGTCCGGCGGAGTTGGTGCTGGAAGCGGAGGGACAGCAGAGTAATCGCGTACGGCTGTACGTGGAACCTTAGCTGTTCAAGCGTATGCTCCCAACTTCCTGGCGACGGCTGCTGAGTCTGATACGAATCCTGCTCGGCATGAGCTGCCTCACGATCCAGCTCATTTCCTATAGTTTTGCGTGGACCGATACCGCGATTCTCTTTGCCGGCTACACGATCTATGCTTGCGTGGCGCTGTTCTGGAGGAGCCTGGAGGATTCCGGATATCCGACGCTCGCGCTGATTGTGGATTTCGTTTTCTTTTTCCTTTCGGCTACCAGCAACGCTTCCTACAGTTATTGGATCAGTTCAGTTTTCTACGCTTATGTTTTGATTGTCGCGGTGATGCTGCACACCTGGTGGAAGGCTGTGGCCGTGGCGGCGGGCGCCGTTATCCTTGCGTATGTGGTTCCGTCGTTGCACGCAGAGGTATTGCGGCCCGGATTGATTTCAGCGGGAATCTTGGGATGCGTCGTGGCTATCCAGCGCGAGTATCTGGAAGAGCGGCTATCGAATGCTTCGCGGCAGACCGTGTTGTATCGCTATGATGCCGAAAAAGCGCGCGAGACGGAGCGGCAGCGAATCGCGGCCGATTTCCACGACGGTCCGCTGCAGAGTTTCATCAGTTTCCAGATGCGGCTGGAGATCATTCGCAAGCTGCTGCTGCGGGATGTGGGCTCCGCTACAGAAGAGCTGGTGCAGTTGCAGGAATTGTGCAAGAACCAGGTGAACGAATTACGCTCCTTTGTGCGGAGTATGCGGCCGGTGGACGTGGAAGGTAGTCTGAATGCTACGCTGCGCCGCGTGGTGGAGCAATTCCAAAAGGACAGCGGCATTCCGTCGAGTTTCGTGAGCGCTGAATTTCTGGAGCCGGCTGAGCCGGAAATCTCGCTGGAGCTGTTGCAGATTGTCCGCGAGGCGCTGTACAACGTGCAGAAGCATTCGTCGGCAACACGCGTGGCAGTGAGCATCTCGAAATCCGACAAAACTTTGGAGATCACGGTGGAAGACAACGGCAGCGGGTTCCCCTTCAGCGGCAAATACTCGCTGGATGAGCTGGAGCTACTGCGTCTGGGGCCAATGAGCATCAAGCGGCGCGTACGCACGCTGGGCGGCGATCTGACGCTGGATTCGAGGCCCGGGCAGGGCGCGGGGCTGAAGATTCGGCTCGCTACCTGATGCAGGTGGCAGGCGGCAGGCGCCAGGCGCCGGAGAGCAGGCGGCAGAAGGCAGGCGGCAGGCGCCAGGCGGCGGCAATCGCTTTTGCTTGCTTCGTGCTGAGTTGTTGCGGGCGGTATCGGGATTTTAAGCTTCCTGCGCAGGCGGGTGGTGCGTCCGTTTCCTGGCATTGGGCTGCGCGGCCGGAACCGGTCTTGACTCGCGGTGTCGCTGGCGAATGGGATGCCGTGGATGTTTTGCATCCTTCTGTCATTCGGCAGGGCGACGCTTACTATAATTTCTACTC
>Ga0187859_10000226_pt1 | contig 39771 bp, 31 predicted proteins | sample June2016WEW_10_1_2_FD_133019 | JGI IMG/M metagenome (GOLD analysis project Ga0187859, IMG submission 133019) | Peatland microbial communities from SPRUCE experiment site at the Marcell Experimental Forest, Minnesota, USA - June2016WEW_10_10 | ecosystem: Environmental > Terrestrial > Soil >...
ATGACAAAAGCCGCTCCTGGGAGCGGCTTTTTGAGCGCAACGGCTAACAGGTTATGGGATGTAACTGCAAGCGTTGTCGAAACCGCACCCCTGATATATATCGTGGAGGTTGTCCCGAATGATGTGCGCCAAGCCGTTGGCTTTGCGCGCGTCAATGGCCAGGTCTCTCGTAAGCACTTTGACCTCAAATTTAAATCCATCCGGCAGCTTTAACTTGCTGGCAAGGTTCGAGAGTTGGTCGAGGGTGAGGTCTGTGTCCACTTCGGTCGCGTACGACAGCATGACCCAAGTCTTTCCGTCCGGTGAGTGCAGCAGGAAGACCCTGCTTCCTTTCGCGTACAGGTACTTGTTCTCACGATGGACTTCTCCGGGCACAAAGTCGTCCTTGAGCACTCCTTTCATAAACTCTGGCAACATCGAGGCCGCCCAAGTGGCCTGAACGCCATGAAAGTCCACGGACTCGCCCACTTTGTAGAACCAAAGTTGGTCCATAACCCAATGTCGTCGTGCCGTTTGTGGTGTCGGATTTATGAACACAAACTCCGCTCCAAGCTCCGCCGCGAGCTTCGTCGGGTCAATGGCAGCCATCTCGTTTGCTGGGCAACGGTCGCCCGGACCACTGCTGTTGTAGAGCTGAGCCATTACATTCGGAGGCTTGCCCAACACGGGTGAGATTTCGCAATAGGCGAAGTCGCGAGCATTGGCTCTGTGAAATTCTTTGTTGGGAATCGCTCCCGGTTTGAGAGTGATTTGTTGAGCGAAAACGACCATCGTAAAAAGAACAGCGCAGACGATGATTGCAAAAAGAGCTACTGCTGTCTTTCGCGTCATAAGGTCTCCATGTTGCGAGGAGGCATAATCATTTAATCAGCCGACGCACTGACTGCTATCGGAGTCACTTGGTCACGAGAAGAATCCATCCGGTTCCAATCACCAGAAACACTCCGAGGAAGAACAGGGTCGTCAGCAGCCCAAGCCTGTAGAGTTCGCGTTGCGTGAGATAGCCGCTGCCTACAAAGATTACATTCTGGCTTCCGCCCTGCGGCGTGATCACAGAGAAGTAACTGCTCGCGAAGAGCAGCCCGAATGCCATCAGCGGCGCGGGAACGCCACCGCGGATACCGACGTCCAGAAACACGCCTAGAAGGGCAAGGACCTGGGACGACTGACTCACGAACATGTAGTGGATCGCGACATATATCACGATCAGCCCAACATACGTCACTGGCCAAGAGAAGCCTCCCATGTATCTCGCGAGAATCTGGCCTGCGTAACCCATGAAGCCTAACTCGTTAAGCGCCCCACTCAAGGCGAACAAAACAGCTAGCCAGAGGAATGTAGTCAGGGTATCGCCTTGGCTGGCAATGTCATTCAGGGTGAGCACACCGGCCATAAGAAGGAGGCCGAGACCGAGGAACGCGATGCTGGTCACATTCAGTCCCAACTTGTCGGCGAAGATCCAGCCCGAAACCATCAGGGCGAATGCGACTGCGGTGATTCGCTCGTCGCGCGAGAGCGGTCCCAGTGTCGCAAGTTCTTTACGCGCCGCAATCTGAGCCTCCGGCGTCTCGCCCACGCCTGGCGGGAATAGTCGCGCTACCAACCACGGCAAAGCCACGATCGCGGTCAGCGCCGGCACAGAGGATGCAACTATCCATTTTCCGAAGCCGATCTGGATCCCAAACTGCCGGGCCACTTGTATCCCGATCGGATTCGCTGAGGTTGCCGTCATCCACAGAGCGGAGGAAACAGCCAGGCTCGCCATCGTGCAGAACATGAGATAACCGCCGAGGCGTCGCCCATCAGGATCGTCCGGCTTCGATCCCGATCCCTCTGACACCGACAGCACGATCGGAAACAGTACACCGCCCCGTGCAGTGTTGCTTGGGAAAGCCGGCGCGATCACCGCATCGGTGAGCACGATGCTGTAGGCGAGTCCCAGCGATGAGCGGCCAAACCGGCTCACCATAAACAGGCTGATTCGGCGGCCAAGTCCGGACTTAACGACTGCCTGCGCCACCAGGAACGCAATCACTACCAGCAGAACGCTCGCGTTGGCAAACCCGCCGAACGCTTGGGCAGGCGTAATCGTGCCGGTCAAGACCACGGCAGCCACGGCTACCATGGTCGATGTCAACAGCGGAAATGCACCGTCCAGCACGGCCACGATCGCGGACACGAAAACCGCGAACAGGTGCCAGGCAGGGGCGGTCAGCCCAGCGGGTACAGGTGTGAACCAAATCCCGAGTGCCAGGGCGAAGGGCAAGACACGCCTGATCATCAAGCCGTAGCTGATCTTCATCGTGCCCCCTCTGCGTCGGGTTGCTCGGAAGTTACGCGGATCTTTCCATTCAGAGCCTCCGACTGGCCCTGCAGGTCTCCGTCTTCGGTCTGGAGTACAAAGCGCCAGTAGAATTCGTAACTGCCCGAGGCTCCCGCGTAGCGCCCCGTACCGCCGAGGAACGTTCCCACGATATGGCTGCCCGCCCTTGTGCCTTGGCCTTTCAGGTCGCTGAAGACTTGGTCGCCGCGTTCATCTGTCCAGACGGCGCGGCCAATAGTCTCAGTGGCACTGTCGTTGAGGACGAGTGCCTCCGCTCGGAATCCGACAGCTGGTCTCGAGGGTCCCAGCAACATCAGCGAGCCTTCAAGTTTCGCTATGGATGCTCGCCGACCCTCGCCTAAAGGAATGCTGCTGCGGCTGCCGGCAGCGGTCCAGATTCCCACGAACTCGTGCCAATCGCTAGTGGCCGCAAGGGGTTTCGACATGCGCGGAGGGGGACTGCAGGCGCTCATGATCAGGAGGCTGGAGAGCGCAATTGCGCAAAATATGAAAATACGGGGAGCCGAGAAGTCCGCAATATGCGCAATGGGGCTTTCGCCTCCGGTCGGCCGCGGAGTCGCCAGACAGCACTTGTAGGTGGGTCGAACATCCCTCGGATTCACACGAATTCCTTTGGGACAAACCTGCAGGTCCCGGCGGTGCTCATAGCAATGAAAAACTGCCAAGACCAGCCGCTTTCTACGCCAGAATGAGACAAGCGCGGCAGAACGTGCTCGCCACGTCCCCTTTCGCAACCTCAGGCCGCCGCTGAACTGCTTGCGATATTGCTTCGCGTTAGCGGCGTGCAGTTGCCGGTTTCTCCTGCTTCTTCGCTTTCTGTGCGTCCTTCTGTGCCTCGTACGCATCCCGATATCCGCGTGCGATCGACCGAACTCCACGCCCGATTTCCTCATACGCATCGTCGTCCAGATTCGCGAGGGAAACGCGCAACGACCAATCCGGCGCATCGAAGCCGCCGCCGTTCAGAAGTACAATTCCGTGGTCCTCAGCCAAGCGGAAGGCAAGATCAAGCGGATGGACATGACTCTTTAAGTACTCCACCGCTTCCTTACCGATGTTCTTGTTCGCCCAGAACTCGAAATCGATCAATCCGTAGTAAGCGTCGTAGAGCGGATTGGGGGGCAGTTCCAAGCCAAGCCCATCGAGCAAATCATGGATGCGGCGATATACGATCTCCTTGCACGCAGTCTGGTAGAGTTTCTTGCTATCCATCAGCTCGACCAAAGAAAACATGCTCATCATGACCTGCTGCGGCAGTGAGAGCCCGGCCGTGTGGTTCAGAGCGACGTCCCGGCTATCGGCAACAATACGATCGATAAACTTGACTTTGCGCGGTTCCAGCGTCAAGGCGCCATAGCGTTTATCGAGCGCCTTAAGATCCTTATCGGGGAGTTTCGCGATCAGTTTGTCGTAAAGATTGTCTTCATGGACGGCGATCACGCCGAGCCGCCATCCAGTGCAGCCGAAGTACTTCGAGTAGGAATACACACCGATAGTGTTGTACGGCAGCTCGCCGAGCAAGGACCGGAACCCAGGCACGAAGGTTCCGTAAACATCATCAGTCAGTAGCATCAGGTCGGGGCGCTTCGTCTTTACAAGCTTTGCGATCTTACTGATGGTCTCTTTGCTGAGCGCCATACCCGTCGGATTGCCAGGATTCACGACGAAGAATGCCTTGATCTTGGGATCTTCAAGTTTCTTAATCTCAGCGTCAGTGAACTGGAACCGATTCTCCTGCGGCGCCGCGATGTTGACTACGTTCAGAGCGTAATCTTCCAAATGCGTCATCTCGATGTAAGGCGTGAAGATGGGTGTGCCCAGAGCAATGGTGTCGCCCGGATGAAGCAACCGGTTCGCCTTCAGCGACTTGAAGATGTAGCACATGGCCGCCGTGCCGCCTTCGACTGCGTACAGGTCGAACTTGCCCGCAGGCCTCGGGTCTCCGCACATAGCCCACATCAGATATTCGTGCGTGACGCGCTCGTTATGGACAAGCATGCGGTCGGGCACGGGATAGTTGTCACCGATGATGGAGTCCACAAGTTCGTGGACGAAGGCGTCCGGATCGAATTTGAATGTCTTCACCGCGAAGGGCACCATCTCCGTCAGAAAGGACGCGCCGGGCATGTCAGCGTGGTTGGCGAGCCATGACTCCAGGCGCGCGGCGATACCTGGCGCCTTCGGCATCCCGCCGAGACCTGCAGGATGCTCCATCACGCGCTTGCTCTCGCAGATCGCAAACTGACCAAGGAGAAAGTAGCCTTCGCGCGGTGTGGTGGCGATCCAGTTGGGGTTCCCCCGGCCGGCGTTGAGAAAGGCCGACTGGGTAGTCTTTGAGGTTTTCTTAGCCAGCTTAATCAGTTCATCCTTGATCTCAAAAGGGCTCAGCGTCGCAAAACTTTCCAGATTCATAACGTCCATGGCATATCTCCTCAGTCGGCAAGAAAGAGTTAACTCAGAAGCATGATCATGACCATGCCCCAGATCGTAAGGAAGGTGTTTCCAACGGCATAGGTCACGGTGTAGCCGAGCGCAGGGACCTGGCTCTTACCGATGTCGCATACAAGCCCGAGTGAAGCGGTGGTGGTGCGTGCACCGGAAACGATGCCGAGGATCAGGGCATCGTGGAACCGGAAGACATACTTAGCTATGAGCATGCCGAGGACTAGCGGCACCGTTGTCGCCAGCGCTCCCCATAAGAACAGTCCGATGCCCTGTGTCTTCAAACCGTTCACGAAACCCGGGCCCGCCGAGATGCCGACCACGGCGATGAAAATGTTGAGCCCCACGGAATTCATGAACCAGACGGTGGAGGTTGGGATGCGGCCAAATTTGGGGTGCACCGATCGCAACCATCCGGCGACAAGCCCAGCGATCAGCGCGCCGCCGGCTGTCGACAGGGTCAGCGGCACTCCGGCCACTTTCCACACAAGCGCGCCGATCAGTGCGCCGATAGTGATACTTGCGCCGATGAATGCGACGTCAGCAACATCGCTTGGACGATCCGGAACGCCAAGCAGCTTCGTCACGGCAGCAGTGTCCTCCGTCCGCCCGACGACGTCGAGAATGTCGCCGCGATAGATCTTCGTATTGGGGAGAATCGGAATGGAGGTCGCGACGGCGCCTCGTGAGATTTTCCTCAGGAAGACGCCACGTGCAGCGGGTAGCTGCGCCAGCTCAGCAAGCGTCTTGCCGTCCACTTCCTTATTGGTGACGTAAATGTCGAAGCCTTCGATCGGCATGTTCAGCAACTCAGGGTCGTCAACTTCTTTCGGTGCTTCGACGGCGACATTGCCGGCACCGGCTGCTGCTGCCTTGGCTCTGCCAAGAGCATTGAGCAGCACCTCACGAGCACCGGCGAGCGCCACGACGTCGCCTTCGCGCAGCACGGTATCGGCAGTTGCTTCCTCAATCACACCGTTGCGACGCAAGCGCAGCACAAAAATTCGCGCGTCTGGGATCAGCGCCTCAACCTCGACGGCTCGAAGACCACTGACCATGCTTCCGGGTTTCACGAGGAAAGCGCGCACTTCCCAGCGGTGCCACGCGGAACCGGCCCCGCCGAGTGCCTTGGTACCGCCTTGCTTCTCTTCGTATTCCTTGCAGGCAGCAGCAAGGTCCATGCGGAGCAATACCGGTCCCAACAGCGCAATGACAATCGCCGAACCGACCGTGCCGAACATGTAGGTAACGGCGTAGGCCACCGGCATGGAGTCGAGCAGGCGCTTGGCTTCTTCTGCCGCGAGCCCGAGGCGATTGATCGCGTCGGTGGAAAGGCCCATGGCTGCCGATATTGTCTGTGACCCGGAGTAAAGACCCGCGGCGTACCCCATGTCATAGCCGGCCACCTTGGCGATCACCACAGGCACTGCAAGACAAAAAATGCATTGGACTACCGCGAAGATAGCCTGCGGCAAGCCGTCTTTCGCGACACCGCGCACGAACTGCGGCCCTACGCCATAACCCACAGCAAATAAGAACATGAGGAACACGGTCGCCTTCAGGGGCGTTCCGATTGTGATACCCAGTTGGCCGACAAGGACGCCCGCCAGCAGGGTGGCGGTGACCGATCCCAGTCCGATGCCGCGGAAAGTAAATTTGCCGAAGTAGTAGCCGAGAGCAAGCACTAGAAATATCGCGATCTCGGGGTACTGCCGAAGCGTCGTTGCGAACCATGTGAACATTTTCTTCTCCGCTGTGTATCAGTTGGAGTAATAGCTTCGCAGCCGCACAAACCGGCCCCTCATGCGTGCGTTAGTTCTGGTTTTGCTTTCTTCCCCTTGGCGTTTGAGGGGCCCTTCTTCAACGACTCGACGAACGATGGCTTCAGGAGCTTCAACCCCAGTGACGCATTGAAGCCATGGATCTCCTTCACATCCAGCTTGCGCATAAATTCGAGCGTCTCAGCGTTGATGACCTGGCCGGGAACCATAATGGGGAAGCCTGGCGGATACGGAATGACGAAATTTGCCGATACCAACTCGGGACCGTTCTTGAGCCGTTTGTCGAGCTCGGGACTGTTCAGCTTCAGGTGCTCACACTGGTCTTCGCGGTAGGCGCCGAAAAAGGCGGTGCGGATATCGCCTTCGCTTGTACGACTCGAGGCATCCTCGCGGAAGCTGTTGTAGAAGCAACTGAAGTCCGGGAGATCGGGCACGTCGTGCATCAGCGATTTCACGCGAGCGGCGAATGTCTCCTGTTCCCGCTTGCCGCCTTGTGCCAGTCTCTTCTCGATCTTCTGCGAGATCTCAACCAATACCTTCATCAAGTGAGCGATATCACTTCGCGTGTTGTTGATGTTGGTCTGAAGTAGAACACTGTTACGCGAGGTCTTGTTCAGTTGGACGTCGTACTCCGCCGCCAGCAGGTTCTTGAATTGCGTACCGTCAAAGCCGGCTGAGCCGCATACGAGTGTCAGGCGAGTTACATCCAGCGCGAATTCATCTTCGCGTAGCGCCCGGATAGCCGTGGCCCAATTAGCCCCGGGAGTCAAATAGTCAACGAAACCCGAGTTCCTGAACTCTGCCGGAATCAGCTCGTCAGCCCCCAGAATTCGGAAGTACTTCGAGACCAGCGGATGAGTGTTGACTTCACGCCGCAGGTCCAGAGCCAACTGAATTGCTCGATTCACCAGTTCATATCCCTCAAGCTCCATCTGACGACGCGCCACATCGATCGAGGCAATGATCTGAAGATTGGGAGAGGTCGAGGCGTGGGTGAACACCGCTTCATGGAACTGCTCTTCCACCGTGTGGTAATCCTGGTCCCTCACCAACACCATCGATCCCTGCCTCAAGCAGGACATGGATTTATGGGTCGAGTTGGTTTGGTATACCCGCAGATGGACCTTGTCCGGATTCGCCAGCAGTCGGGTATCGAGTAAGGCCTTTTGGTTCGGATCGTTGCCCAGTTTCTTTGCCTGCTCCTGGTAGGCCGCGCGGTATGCGGGGTCCTGGAATTTCTTTTCGAGAGTTGCCGCAGCACCCATTGCGGTGCGGCGACGATAGAAAGGAGTGAAGCGCGCGAATCCAAACCACGCCTCATCCCAAAGGAAGATGAGATCGGGTTTGATCGCTAAGCACTCTTCCATCACTCGCTCGACGTTGTAGATATGGCCGTCGAACGTGCAATTTGTGAGTACGAGCATGCGGGCTCGATCGAGCTTTCCGTCTGCTTTAAGATCCAGCAGGGCTTTCTTGATCGTGCGCAGAGGAACAGCTCCATACATTGAATATTGAGTTAGGGGATATGCTTCGACATAAAGCGGCAGGGCTCCCGAAAGCACCGCGCCATAGTGGTGAGACTTGTGACAGTTGCGGTCCACCAGCATGATGTCGCCAGGTGCCAGCAACGCCTGTTCCACCATTTTGTTGGACGTTGAGGTTCCGTTCGTTACAAAGAAGACGTGATCCGCCCCAAATGCACGAGCCGCGTATTCCTGAGCAACTTTGATATTGCCGGTTGGCTCCAGCAAGCTGTCCAATCCACCGGTGGTCGCTGACGATTCGGCGAGGAACAGGTTTAGCCCATAAAACTCCCCCATATCGCGAATCCAATTCGACTTGAAGATCGATTTGCCGCGAGCAATAGGCAGAGCATGGAATGTTCCGATGGGCTTTTGCGCGTACTTCTGTAGGTTGTCGAAGTACGGACTGGAAAATCGGTCGGAGACACCGTCGAGAACACTGAGGTGCAACTCCAAGGGCTCCTCAACCTGGTAGAAAATTCGCCGCACACAAGCGGCCTCAGGACTGCCGGCGGCTTTCTCGACATCGCGATCTGACAGCAGGTAGATGTCAAGTTCCGGCCGTACAAGTTTGACGGCTTGTGCCAGCGTCAGACCGTGTTGCAGGGACTCGGAGTCGATTCCGCTTGCAGTGCAATACGAAGTCAGGAAGTCTCGCAAGACTGGGCTGCTGTGAACCGACGCAAACGCGATGTCATCGTAGATGACAACAGCTTCAAGGCTGCCATTCAGGATCACGGCGAGGATAGCGTCTTCGAAACTACTGACGAACACCGACTCATAGGCGAACTTGTCTTGCGGCCTGCGGAGTTTACGAAGCTCGTGTCCCAGATCCTCCCACATCGACTGACGAGCGGGGCTGACAAACAGCACTTCAAAATACGGCCGATATGCTGTTCTTTGCTCGCCGCTCAGCGGCAGACGATCAGCCAGATTACCCACACTGTCTTCTTCCCTTTCCCACTCGTCAAGACTAGTGCGATAAGAATGGGTCACGATTGCAGTACTGATTGCCCGTGCCAGCCGGGTAGTTCCAACGGCATCGCCTGAGGTGATTCGGTCTTTGAGCGTGGCGAACAGGTTCAAACCGGGATACGCGAAATAGCCTTCCCATTGGCGGAGTTCCTCCAAGGTCTCCAGGACTTGCGACTGATAGTTCGTCGCCTCAGGCCCTTGTTTGGTGGTTGACGACTCCCACTGCCGCGATTGCCGTAAGAGAGTGCGCCACCGGTCATGCCTGGCTTCTGCTCCGGTGAAGAACTGGTCAACTCTTGGTTGTGCCTTCGGTGAACTGCTCATAGCCTGTTACATCCTTTCTACGTTCCGAACTCTTGCCGATCGATTATTTCTTCGTATTGTTTATTGACCGGCTAGTCCCGTTGTTCGCACGAAGTTATACTTGGCGCTGAACTGGATTCTCGGCGCATTACCCGAAGACTTGTCTTCGTTGACGCGCCATCCGTAGAGAAATTCTCCGCCCACTGTCAGCGAACCGAAGGGATTCCAGATCAGGTTGCCTCCGGTGTAATTTCCCTGGTGGTAGGTAGCGCCAGGCTCTGCTACCGTGTTTTGTACCTGCACATAGCTGTAGAAAGCGCTGGAACGTAACCGCTCAATCCAGAAGTGCTGCAATGCTCCATAGGTTGCTACCACGGGTAATGCCTGAATATGAGGGTTCTGCAGGCTGCTGACGGCAGCATCAATGCCGAGTCCCGACGTATCGTTGATATAGCGCTCAATTCCGTTCCCGTAGGCTAGCTGGTACACCACGGTATCCTTCCCCCAAAGACGCTCAGCACCGGCAAAGTTGAAGCCCCAGCCGAACACCGCCTCATGCCGGCCGTCCGGTAGAAACGCCGCCACGCTTCGGAACAAAGCAGAAAGTTGTACATGTCCGCCTTCCATTTCACGTCGAAGCTTTAGAGTGCCGTCCGGGGAGGGACTATTGGGTGTCGCGTTAAACTCTGGGGTCGTAAAAGCCACGTCCGAAGTCGGCTTTTCGGCTGAAATGCTGAAGGTGGTCATCTTTGATACCAGCACGCTGTAGCGGAACTGTGGGACACGGATTGAGACCTGTGCGTTCGGTCCTTGGAAGTCCAGGGTATCCGCCCCGGCGTCTGGATCCATGAAATTCGAGAAGGTCTGGCCGACCAAGAAGTTCTTCGCCTGCCCGTATGCATGGCGCAGCCTTGGCGTGGTGGCGTTAGTACCGAAAAAGTCCATTTCAAGGAAGAACCTGTAACTGTCGCCCGATTGTGTCGGAACGAGGAAGTCAAGGTTCACGCGGGTCGGCCTTACGGAGATCGTCGAGTTATTAATGCTCGCTGGTGCCGGGATGGGGATTGTGGCGGGGATGAAGCTGTCGGCATTCCCGGCGGGTTTCAAGTCGTAGATGAGGTCTGTCTTGGCGTATCCGCCGATGCGCAGCAGTGTACTTGTACCGGGCAGGCGGAAATATCCCGGAAACCGGGGATCGAGCGGCTCGTTATTAATACGCGGGGCGGCCAGCGGATCCTGCGCGAAGGTTCGGTACGTTGCGGTGACCTGGCCCACTTCTTTCTGCTTCGGAGTGAGTTCTGCTTCGGCCTGGGACTTTTCGTTTTGTTGCTCGGCAACGATTGCAGATCCAAGGTCCGCTGGCACGTGAGTGGGCTGAGACGTACCACCGGAAAGTCGTTGTAGCTCGTCCTGAACTTCCCCCATCTGACTCTGTAAGGCGTCCAGCTTCTTTTGAAGGGCCTGGATCTGTTCAGCGTTTGCAGCCTGAGCGGCCTGTCCATAGGTGGCCGGTGGAACAGCCAGAAGCAACAGAAGGATTGAAAAGAAGACAAGTCTTTTGGTCGTGACGGAATGATCCATAAACTGCCTCTCTCAGCGGACAACAGCAAAGCCGTGCAGATCTCAGCCACCTTTTCCAGCGAGTTTCGAGCCTCCGCTCTGGATTCCTAGTGAGTCGTCTTCAGCCATTTCTCGACACAAAAGTTCTTGATGGGCAAAAGCTAAACCCGTGGACCGATCATCGGCTACTAGGGATTTCCCTAGGTGTGCCCCAAAACGGCGTGAAGGACAGGGTTGGAGGGGCGCCCGAGTTCAGTGACGGCGGTGGCGGAGGAAGCGGAATAGATCTTGGCGCAAGATGTCGCGCCTGGTAGAGTTGCGGAAACGATCTTGCTGTCGGCAACGCTTTTGGGGGGTGGCGACGTTACTCGGAAGAATGTTGCCGGGGTATGCCAAATCCTTGCCTGTCCTCCTTCGAGGCGTCCAATCTCTCTTCACCGTCGGCGAACGAACGTGCGACGGTGGTACGCAACCGCCCGCGCCAGTATTTAAGGGTTGCACGGCGTTCTTCTGGAACGGCTTGTGTCAGATCAGCAACGAGCGCGTTCATGCGCCGCATGACCTGCACGCTGGTGGCGCCATAAAAGCAGATCTCATTAAAAGCCAGCCGAACCAGATCGTCCCATGTGGGAAATGGAATTACGAGTCGCAATTTGCCGTCGCTGTCGCGATATTTTCCAATTTCCAAGTGGCGTTGGCCGAGACGCAGCAACAGGTCCTCTATTTGGTCAAGCGCTTGCACAGCCGTTGTCGGATCGTTAATCGCCGGCGACAAAGACTTGATAGATATATCCACAAGAAGCCGGATCGCGTACTTGGGATCTTGTTCGAACGTTCGCTGCGCACCTAGCTCAATGGTATCTCGCAACTTCCGTTCATCAACCGGCTCACGCGCTCCAAAGACATGCACTACAGGCATCAATTCCACGATCGTATCGCCGACCGCCACGACCATCTCAATGGTGCCGCCGGAGGCTTTAGCCAGGCTCACCAACGCCACGACATCGACCGCTTGTACCGAGCGAGGCCGTCCGCGATGGATCAGTGTCTGGGTTTGAGGTAGTGCGCGAAAATCATCCGTTACAATGGCCGTAACTTCCGATTTCATTGACGGATAAATTGTCGCTATCACCTTGCGCCCTTGATCACCCGTGAAAATCAACATGCGGTTGACCTGGAGTAACGTGATCCGATGAACCAGGGCGATGAACATAGCCACGCTGGCCAGCAGGAGGCCGACTACGACATAAGCGCTGATAAATGGAACCGTTTCTGAACCGTCTCGAGCGACCCCTCCAAGCGCTGCGAGCGCATAGAGAAAGGTCGCGGTAAAGACCCCTAACGAGTGTGATATCACCCGATCACGAGCGACCCACAGCACGAGGCGGGGCGAGTAGGCCGTGGCGCTGAACTGCACCATGACGAAGGTCAGCGAAAAGACGATAGCGGTCATGGCAAGCATGCCGGAGGCGATCGAAGAGTAGAGGGCGATCGCGACTGCCACGCTCGCGGGGTGCACGAGTCCGGGAAAGATGCGGCTTTCAAAGCGTGGAAATGTCAGCCCCGCGGCAAGGGCGACTGCGGCATACACCGCCGGGACTGCCCAGGTACTCAAATGAACCCTGTATTTTTTGTGACGCATGGCGCTCCTAAACGTACGGGCGATTTCCTATACATGAACCTTCGGAAGAGACCTGCCCCCATCGGTAAACATCAATGATTCATCCGAAGCGACGGCCAATACCTGCCCTCCACCGACTGACCTCAGGCTATAGAGCCGTCGCGGAATCTCCCTCGATCCAGTTGATCCTTGTTTTCCGCGAACCCTTGGATACTTGTGACTAAACCTTTCCGCAGCGGCCATTAACGGGGAGCAAGGGAATACCGGACTACCTGACCTTCTCTGCGACATCATGTGCCGCCAGTGCCAACGCGCCGGCATGTACGGCCACTGCAATGATGATGCCGGTCAGTGTCAGACCCAAGAACGCAACAATGATCGCGATTATTCTTGACACTGTTTTGGTGGGCTTGATGTCGCCGTAACCTACCGTCGTTGCGGTGACGAATGACCAATAGAAGCTGTCGAATCGCGGCCAGCCTTCCTTCTTTCCAGCTATTTGCCCCAGAATGGTAATGCCTATCGCCAGAGTCAGAAGCAAAGGGGAGGTCAGCCAGACACCTAGGCCGAACTCCTTTAGAAATGTGATCGTCAAACCTGTTAGTAGCAAATCATACCTCTCGTTCCCCCTGATTCAGCAATGGGGCGGACTTGGCCTCATCGACGATCTCCCGCTGCCAGAGGTAAGTGGTCCCTCAACCTTAACCGCTTGGCCGATCTTAAGCGACTAGGGATTTCCCTAGTTGTCGAGTGGGAGGGAGGTGGCTAGCCTGCGATCAGAGGCCCTAGTCTGTTCATGCTCCGGCTCAGGGCAGCCCTTGCGCGGGCGCTGTGACGTGATCGAACCGTAAGGGTTGGGCCGGGCTGCAGCATGATAGCTTACTAACCCGACCGCGAAGAATGCTATGGGATCCGATCACACCAAGCCATCCACGATTTCGGGTGACGAGGCATTGCAAAGGCTAATCGCTGGAAACGAGCGATTCCGGCAAGGCAAGGCGCATTTCCCAACTATCTGCAAGGAGACTCTGGCCGATCTTGCCAGAGGTCAGCAGCCCTACGCTACGATTCTCGGTTGCAGCGATTCGCGCGTGCCCCCGGAACTGATCTTCGACGCGAACTTCGGCGAGCTGTTCATTGTGCGCGTGGCCGGCAATGTGGTTTCGCCGGAAGTAATGGGCAGCCTGCAGTACGCCGGGCAGCATCTGCATACGCCATTATTCCTGGTGCTGGGTCACGAGGGATGCGGCGCCGTGAAAGCTGCCCTCGAGAGCAAGCTTTACGACGTGCAGCATGGTTCACGGATCCAAATCCTCGTGGACAATATCGTGCCCGGTTTGCCGGACCTCAATGCAAGTGCAGCAAATGAGGATTGCGTTACACAAGCTGTCGAAGCTAACGTTCGGTGGTCGATGCGGCAGTTACAGGATTCTCCTGAAGGGTCTCGTGCCCTCGAAGAAGGCCGCGCTAAGCTGGCGGGAGCTGTCTACGAGATTGCCTCCGGTCGCGTGCGATTTCTGGCCGACTCGGCTACATAGCCGGTACGGTTTTGCTTCCAAGTCATTTCTTCTCATCCTCTCCTCTTGTTTGAGTACCTTGGTTCGGTGCCGATGCTACGGCCAGGTTTTGCAGCGACAACTAGGGAGCTCCCTAGTAGACCCTGCTCCATTAGTGCCATTGTCTTCCCTCCCTCCTTAGGCGCATAATTTCAATGAATTCCCAGGCCCGGACGACCTTCCAATGCAATGCGTGTATCCAAGGAAGCGCGTCGGTTCGCCATCTCGCTCCTTCAAGCGATCTATCTGGAGCCCGCTTGCTCTGGCTACGCTTGTGCTCATCTGTTTTGCCCCCGCTTCCCAAGGTCAGGTCAGAAAAAACGTTCTCATGATCAACATTATCGGACAGTCACATCCTGGTTCGGTGGTTGTGACCAATCTAGTCCTTTCGGCGCTGCACTCAGACCCGCGGTTCCAGGTCGAGTTCTACTGGGAGAACCTGGACGCTATTTATCACCCCGACGAGTTGCAGGAACAGCTTGATGCCGTCGTCCAGCAGTATCGCCACCGGAAATTGGACCTGATTGTGCTGCTGGGGCCTAACGCGATCCAGATCCTGGCAGAGCCGAGGACGATATTCCCCAATGTCCCGGCGGTCTTCTGTTGCTCCGCTCCAGGTCAGATCGACCAGACGAGAATCGATCGTCGATCAACGGGCTCATGGTTTCAATTGGAACCCTCGAAAACGGTAGAGGCTGCGCTGGGTTTGCTGCCGGAAACCCGACACCTCTTCGCGGTCGGGGGGCAATCCGCTTATGACCGGCGTCTCACGTCGCTAGCAAAGACGGCGCTTACTTCTTATGAGAACAAGCTCGATGTAACCTATCTTACTGACCTGCCGATGAGCGAACTGCAGGAAAGGCTGAGGCATCTTCCGGAACACTCCATAGTTCTTTATCTCAGCTTCTTCAAGGACGTGCAGGGGCGGGAGTTTCTCAACATCGCCGAGGCTCTTCCCCTGATCGCTGGCGCCGCCAATGCTCCGGTCTTTGGCATAGCCGACACGCAGCTGGGCCACGGCGTTGTCGGGGGATTTGTGGTCAGCTTCGAAGAACAGGGCAAAATCGTGGGCCGCGATGCCCTCGAGATCTTAGCGGGAAAGCCGCCGCAGGACATTCCCATCGTGCATGGTCCCAGCCTTTACCAGTTCGACTGGCGTGAGTTGCAGCGATGGAAACTGGATGAAAGCAGGTTGCCCGCCGGAAGCACCATTCTGTTTCGCCAGCCGACTATTTGGGAACGATATGGTGGGACCTTGCTGATCGGACTGCTGGTCCTTGTGACTCTGAGCCTGCTGATCTTCTATCTTCTGTTTGAGCGGACGCAACTCGATGCCGCAAGAAATGAGCAGATACGCCTTAGCGGCAGGCTCATCAATGCTCAAGAGGATGAGCGCGCCCGGCTGGCTTCGGAGCTACATGATGATTTCAGCCAGAGGCTAGCTGTCCTGTCCCTCGGACTGGAAACAGCTGCTGAAATTGTTCCCGAGTCCCCAGCGGAAGCAAATCGGCAACTGCATGAGCTTATTAACTCCGCCGGCGAGCTTGGTGCCGATCTGCATACCCTGTCGCACCGTCTTCATTCTTCTACTCTCGAGCGGCTGGGGCTGGCTGCGGGAGTGGCGGCATTCTGCAAGGAATTCGCCGCTCAACGAGGAATCCAGGTCGCATTCTCCCACGAGAACGTGCCGCGCTCCGTGTCTCCTGACATTTCGCTATGCCTGTTTCGCATCGTCCAGGAAGGACTCAGGAATGTCCAGAAACACAGTGGAGCGGCTCGTGCGCAGGTGAGAATCGACACGATGGATGGCACCCTTCATTTATCCATCTCCGATGATGGTGAGGGCTTCGATGTTGATGTTAAAGACGGCGTGGAGCGCCAGGGGCTAGGTCTCTGGAGCATGCGGGAGCGGGTGCGCCTGGTAGGTGGACGATTCGAAATTCATTCAGAAACTCAAAAGGGAACCCGGATCGAGGTATGGGTACCGCTGAAAAAGAGATTTGATATGGCGCGGAGTGAACCTGCGGACGAGTCGGTTGGTAGAACTCCGATTGCTTCCAGGACAGCGCCGATTGACCCGATCCGTATCCCACTATCGAGGCCGAAAGTTGAAGGCTGAGAGATGGAAACCAGGCCACAAATCCTGATTGCCGACGATCACATCATCTTTGCCGATGGCTTACGCCTGCTGTTGGAGAAGCGCTATGAGGTTGTGGGTAGCGTTACCGACGGGCGCGCGCTCGTCACCGAAGCGTGCAGGCTCAAGCCGGACATGATCGTTGTAGACGTCGGCATGCCTCTTTTGAACGGACTTGAGGCTGCCAAGCGGGTGCGCGAACAACTTCCGAAAGTGAAGCTCGTATTCCTTACTATGCAGGATAACCCTAATCTGGCTGCCGCTGCGCTTGAGTTGGGATCGGCCGGATTTGTCCTCAAGCATTCGGCAGGATCGGAGCTTTTGAAGGCGATAGAGCAGTTGCTGCATGGTAAGTGCTATGTCACTCCCAAGCTAAGGCCGGAAGATTGGGTCGTACAAAAGACCCGGGCGCGCCAGTACTCCAGCCATTTAACTCCAAGACAGCGTGACATTGTGCAGATGTTTGCCGAAGGGCGTCCAATCAAGGAGATCGCGGGACACCTGAACCTGAGCGAGAAGACGGTCGAGTTCCACAAGCATCACATCATGGAAACCTTCAACCTGAAGAGCAATGCAGACTTGGTGCTCTTCGCCTTGAAGCAGGGTCTGATTTCGCTGGATTCCGGACCTGTGCAGACACAAGAGTCTTCCTGAAGCCATTTTTTCCTTCGAACTTCCCGCACTGTCGCATTAGGGAATTCCCTAGTTGTGGAGGCCTACGGCTGCTCCTATGATCGGGCCGTGATCCGGACTGCTTCATGAATGGCGGAGAGGTTATCCAAACCAATTGCGTTCAGCTGCCGGGTCGCGGGACGTTGTTTTCTGAGGTGGACTCGGCCGTGAGCGTTGAACAAGCTGCGTACGACGAGGCCCAGGTTAACCGGGCCCTCGAGGCATCCATCCACATTGGCCTGGCTTTTCTGCTGGTCGCTGCCTGTCTGATGATTCTGCTTCCATTCCTCCCCCTGATTGTCTGGGGCATCATCATCGCCGTCGCTGTTTACCCCAGCTTTCGAAAGCTGCAGGGGTTCCTGGGAGGGCGCGGAGGGCTGGCCGCTCTGCTGTTCACCCTTGTCTTCCTGGCCGTGTTGATTATTCCGGCTGTTTTGCTGGCACAGAGCCTGATCGACGGGGGTCAGACGCTGGCGGCCCACCTGAAGGATGGCACCCTGACCATCCTGCCGCCACCTGACAGCGTTGCGACCTGGCCAGTCATTGGTCCTCCTTTGAAAAACGTCTGGGACATGGCATCCACTGACTTAACCGACGCGGTCAAGAGGTTCGCTCCGCAGATCACGGCCGTTATCCCCAAGCTACTTTCTGCCTCCGCAGGAATCGGCGGCACCGTGCTGCAGTTCATACTCTCCATTCTGGTTTCGGGGCTGCTTCTTGCGAACGCCCAGGCCGCCTATGAGGTGACGCGATCCCTGGCCAACCGCCTTTTTGGCGACCAGGGGCCCGAGTTTCAGGAACTGGTCGGATCCACCATCCGCAGCGTCACTACCGGTATTCTCGGAGTTGCGGTGATCCAATCGGTGTTCGCGAGTATTGGATTTCTGGTGGTGGGATTGCCTGCGGCAGGCGTATGGGCAGTGATTTTTCTTGTCGCGGCGGTCCTGCAAGTGGGGGCCCTCGTGCTCATTCCGGCAATCATTTATGTCTTTGCGGTCGCCACTACCACCAAGGCTGTGATTTTCTTGATTTGGTGCATCGTCGTCGCCTTGATGGACAACGTTCTGAAGCCCATCCTGTTGGGACGTGGAGTCGCTGTTCCGATCGCTGTAGTTTTTCTCGGCGCGATTGGCGGATTCGTGGCCATGGGCATCATTGGCCTGTTTGTCGGCGCGATCGTTTTGTCAGTCGGTTATAAATTGTTCCTTGCTTGGCTGAATGGAACCGCCAACAAACCGTCTGTGGCATAGATTCCTGCCATCTGCGCCCTGAGACTAGGGGTTTCCCTGGTTGTGGATCCTCGACGCTCCGCGTATGATCAGCGCTTGCTCCGGCATCGCTTCAAGAGCTGGCGAAGACGTTACCCAACCGGGTCCTTCGGATCCCGTCGACTTGGGATTTGCCTATGTTCTCGCTTTTCGTAGCGTGTAATGGCTGTATTCATCCAGAGAAGAGAACCCGGGAGCCGTCCACGCATTTTGCTGGCCGATGATCATCATCTTGTACTAGAGCGGGTGACAGCACTTCTGCAGTCAACCTTCGAAGTGGTGGGAGTGGCTCATGACGGGCTCGAAATGGTCGACGAGGCGATACGGCTGAGCCCGGACATCATCGTTGCCGACATATCGATGCCGGAGTTGGACGGAATCGAAGCGGCTCGTCGACTTCGTGAAATGGGAGCTAACGCTCCCATAGTGTTTCTGACAATACATGAGAGTCCTGAGTTTGTAGAGGCGTGTCAGGCCGAAGGGGCACTTGGATTTGTGCTGAAGGCTCAGATGAAGGTTGATCTGATACCCGCCATTAACGCCGCGTTAGCGGGCCAGTGCTTTGTGTCTCCCCTCCGCCGCAACTAGGGATTTCCCTAGTTGTCGTGTGTTCTGCGCCGCAGTACAAAAGACACTGAACACTACGGGCCTACGTACCAGTGGAGGCACGCCCGCTCCACGTACCGAGTGGCACGGCAAATAAGCAACTGGAGCAGCCATGACTGAAAAGCACGGAGACTGTGGCTATGAATTCTAAGCAGAGGTTCAGGAGCGCGATTATCGGCGCGATTCGAGAGCTTACAGCGATTCTTTGTATTGGGGCGCTGCCCGGAAGCGCCGTGGCAGTCCAGACACCACAAGCTGCGCCTCCAGCCGGGCAAACTGCAGCCCTACTCCCTGCCGATCAGCTGGATTCGCTCGTGGCTCCGATCGCGCTCTATCCTGATCCCCTTCTCAGCCAGACACTGGTGGCTTCTACCTATCCCTTGGAAGTCATTCAACTCCAGCAGTGGTTGGCTCAGCACAAAGACCTCAAAGGCAAAGCACTTGCCGAGGCGGTGGAGAAGCAGGACTGGGATCCAAGCATCCAGGGACTGGCTGCCTTGCCCGATGTGGTCAAGCTTTTGTCCGAGAACATCAAGTGGACCACGGACCTGGGGAATGCCTTTCTCGCACAGCAGAGCGATGTGATGGATGCCGTGCAGCGTATGCGGAAGAAGGCACAGGACGCGGGCACTCTAAAGTCTTCGGAACAGCAGAAAGTCGAAGTCAAGACGGTCGAGAGCAAACAGGTGATCGTGGTTGAGCAGGCAAATCCGGAGGTTGTGTACGTGCCGAGCTACAACCCAACCGTGGTGTACGGAGCGCCCGTTTATGCCTATCCCCCAATCGCCTATCCTCCGGTGGGCTATTACGCGGCGGGCATGGCGCTTTCCTTCGGTGTTGGCGTCGCAATGGGAGCCTTTTGGGGCGGCGGCGGCTGGGGTTACAACAGCGGATGGGGTGGCGGGAATAACAACATCAACATCAACAACAACAACAACTTCGTCAACAATTCCAACCGCCAGAACTACAACCGACAGAATGTCAGCGGGAATCGGCCTTCGCAGCAGCCCGCCCGCGGCAATAGCACCTGGCAGCACAACCCGCAGCATCGCGGCGGGGCGCCTTATGGCGACAGAAGCACGGCCAATAAGTTTGGTGGCACCACACGTGGCGACTCCATGGCTAATCGACAGAACCAAGCTCGGCAGAACCAGGCGCGACAGCAGCCTGCAGGCGGGCGCGATATGTCCAATCGCGGTACGGGTCCGGGCGCGGGTACTCGGGACACGGCCAACCGCGGAACTGGTCCCGGTGCCGGTAACCGGGACATGGGCAACCGGGGAGCAGGGGCAGGCGATATGAGCGCCAACCGTGGAGGCGGAGGCGACCGGGTGGGTAACCAGCAAGTCCGGAATACCCCGAGTTCTACGAACCGAAACGCTTTCGGCGGTGCCGGCAGCGGCACGAGCGGAAGCGGAGCTCGGGCCAGCAGCTCGCGAGGTGCGTCCAGCATGGGCGGCTCCCGCGGCGGCGGCGGCCGTGGCGGCGGTGGTGGCGGGAGGCGGAGGTAGGCCATGCGAATTATGACGAGTGAGGAGAACATGAAATCGAAACTGTTTCGCTCTAGCGTAGTGACTGCCTTCATGTTCCTGCTGATCGCGTATGCGTTGCCCGTAAGCGTGGCGGCTCAGGCGAAGTCGGCGACGCCAGCCGCAGCACAGGGGCCGAAAGCATTCGACACTCCCCAGCAAGCCGCAGAAGCTCTGATCAAGGCGGCGGGCGACTATGACGTGCCGGAATTGATGGCAATCTTCGGACCCGACGGTGAAGATTTTATCGAATCAGCAGATCCTGTTCGGGACAAGAACAACGGCGTTGCTTTTGCCAAGGAAGCCGCTGCCAAGAACTCGATAGAAGTCGCAAAGTCCAATCCGAACCGGGCAACCATCATTGTTGGCGATGAAGAGTGGCCGTTTCCGGTTCCCCTCGTGAAGAAAAACGGCAAGTGGTATTTCAACGCCAAGGAAGGGCGCCAGGAAATCCTCTACCGGCGCATCGGCGCCAACGAGTTGGACGCCATTACTGTGTGTCGTGGCTATGTCGAGGCGCAGAAAGAATATGCATCCGAAATCCACGACGACTCGGGAGTAAATCAGTACGCGCAGAAGATTTTCAGCACCCCTGGAAAGCAGGATGGGCTGTATTGGAAGAATGCTGACGGTGTCTCCAGTGGACCCATTGGCGATGCCGTGGCCAAGGCATTGGAGGAAGGCTATAGCACACCTAAAGGCGGATTTCACGGCTACTACTTCAAAATCCTGAAGGGACAGGGCCCAGCGGCCCCGATGGGGAAGTTGGATTATGTCATCGAAGGAATCATGATTGGTGGCTTCGCGCTGGCTGCTGTGCCCGCTGAATACCGCGTGACAGGCGTGAAGACTTTCATCGTCAACAACAACGGAATTGTCTATCAGAAAGATCTAGGTCCGGATTCCCTCAACATCGTGAAGAACATGGAGCTATATAACCCCGATTCCACCTGGCAAGCGACGGATGCCCAATGGCCGGCGAGCATCGCCGATGCTTCCACCAGCGAAGGCAAGCCATAGAAAACGACTCAGCACTGATGGTTGAGCGTCACCCTCTCGCAGGACGGAACATTATGGGCAAGAACAAAAAGAAAAAGAAGAGTAATCCCACCGGAGACGTCGGGGCAAAAGATACGCAAGACAAAAATCCAGCCGAAAAGATCAAACTGAAGAATAAGGAGTACGAGGCCGAACTCTTCACCCTTCAGGTCGAACTCGTGAAGCTTCAGGAATGGGTGAAGGAGACGGGAGCACGAATCGTCATCATTTTTGAAGGCCGAGATGCGGCGGGCAAGGGCGGCATCATCAAGCGCATTCTGGAACGCGTGAGTCCCCGTGTTTTCCGGTTGGTGGCCTTACCGGCACCCACCGAACGCCAGAAGACGCAGATTTATGCTCAGCGCTACTTCGAACATCTGCCCTCGGGCGGAGAAATCGTCATCTTTGACCGTAGTTGGTACAACCGCGCCGGGGTCGAGCATGTAATGGGGTTCTGCACCGAAGAGGAATATAAGAAATTTCTTAAGGGCTGTCCCGCCTTCGAAAACGTGCTCATCGGCAATGGGATCATCCTGCTGAAGTACTGGCTCGATGTTTCGGAAAAAGAGCAGCACAAGCGTTTTCTCGCGCGCATCCAGGATCCATCGAAGCGATGGAAGCTTAGCCCAATGGACTTGGAGTCCCATCGCCGCTGGTACGACTATTCGCGGGCGCGTGACGCCATGCTAAGCGCCACCGACACCGCTACCTGTCCCTGGTACGTCGTGCCTTCGGACGACAAGAAGCAGGCCCGCCTCAACTGCATTGCCGACATTCTTAGCCGCATCCCGTACGAAGAGGTTCCGTATACGCCACCAAAGCTGCCTGGACGTCAGAAGGCCAGGGGCTATCAGGAGCCGAAGCAGAAGCATCAGGTGATAGCGCAGCGTTGGTGAGAACCACTGAAGGGACGAGCCGGGGCCGCCTCGCATAGCCTGCAGGTCCCCCGACCTTAAACCCCGAGGATCTCGTTTGGCGCGCCGCCTGCATCGTCTCCGCAGTACTGTCAGTGAGCCCTCAGAGCCACATTTCTTAATTCTTGCTCGCGGGCGGAAGTGCCGTCCAATCTGCATCACTCAACTTCCACCCTCCGCCCAGAGCCTTATAAAGATTTACGAGCGCAACTTTCCTTTCCAGATCGTAGACAACCGAGGCAGTCTGCGCTGGGTATAACTGCAGTTGTGCGTCGATGACTTCAAGATAGCTGGAAAGCCCGTTTTCATACCGCAGGTCAGCCAATCGCACAGATTCCTGATAAGCCGACACCGATCGGGTCTGCTCTCTGATTGATCCTGCGAGCTGCTGGTGGGCCGCCAATGCGGTAGAGACTTCGCCGAAGGCTTGGGTAACCGCCTTCTCGTAGGAGAACTGCGCTTCGTCACGTAGCGCAAGCTGGCCGCGGTATTGGCTCTTCAAACGACCGCCTGTGAAGAGAGGCCCTGCCAATCCGCCCCCGACACTCCATTGAGTCCCCGAGCTGACCAAGCCCGAGAGCTGTGGACTTATGGCACCCAACAGGCTTGTCAGGCTAATCACCGGGAAGAAATCGGCCTTGGCTACACCGACAGCGGCGTTGGCTGCAATGAGCTGTTGTTCGGCGTCGCGGAGATCGGGCCGTCTCTCTAAGAGCGTAGATGGCAAGCCCGCCGGGACCACGTCAAGGTCGTTCTGGTCGACCAGCGACTTGCCGCGTGGGATCGGACCGGGGTTTTGACCCAGCAGCAAGCTGATCTGATTTTCCTTTGCAGTGATCTGTTGCTCCAGGTCAGGTATCTGTGCCACTACATTCGCCAAGGCGGCTTCGGCACGCGAAGTTTCTAAACCGGATGCCGCTCCACCCTTTTCTTTCTTGTTGAAAAGATCGTAGGTCTGCTGGAATCCTGCGCCGGTCTGGCGCACGATCTCAAGCTGTGCGTCCAAAGCGCGCAGTTCAAAATAGGCTTGTGCTAGATCCGATACCAGGCTAAGCCACACCCCGCGCTGCACATCTTCGGATGAAAAAAACAGTGCTTGTTGCTGCTGGTTCAGCCGGCGAATCCTGCCCCATAGATCCAGTTCCCAGGCGAGATTGACGTTGTAGGAGTAATACGTGTGATTTGCGAAGAAGGTGGAACGCTGTCCCGCGATCTCAGCTCCATACCCAATCTGCGGGAAGTACAGTGAACGCGCAATCCCAGCTTGTGCCCGTGCCTGCTCAACCCGGGCTGCAGCGACCGCTACGTCGTAGTTGTTTTTCAGACCTTGTTGGATCAACTGCTGCAGCACGGGGTCCTTAAATAACTCCCACCAAGGCAGATCAGCTATCGACTCCGGCTGCGGAACCGCTTCCGTGTAGAACTTGTCCGGAGGGTGCATGGCAGGCCGTTTGTAATTGGGGCCGACCGTGCAACCTGTCAGGCTGAGAAGCAGTACGAAGGAGCACGTGATCTTAAGCATTAGTCCCCTGCTCCTTCTGACGCCGCCGGCTGAGTGCTATGGGCCTTCTTATTTTTCTTGCCGAGGCCCTCAACAAGGACGAAGAGCACCGGAACAAGGAAAACTCCTATAAGAGTGGCCGCGGACATGCCGACGATTACGGCGGTGCCCAGCACCTGGCGCCCGATCGCGCCGGCTCCCTTGGCAGTCCACAGCGGCACACAACCAAGAATGAAGGCAAAAGAGGTCATGAGGATAGGTCGCAATCGCAGTCGAGCCCCCTCCAAAGCCGCCTCGATCAACCCCTTGCCCCTCTGGTCGTGTTCGAGCTTCGCGAATTCAACGATGAGGATCGCGTTCTTGGCTGTAAGGCCAATGAGCATCACCAATCCGATCTGAGCAAACACGTTGTTATCGAAGGCGCGCAACATCAATCCGCCGTAAGCGCCGAGGACGGCTACCGGCGTCGACAACAACACGCTGAAGGGAAGCGACCAGCTTTCGTACATGGCCGCCAGAATGAGAAATACAAACAGCAACGACATCCCGAATACCGCCAACTGCCCGCCCGACGCTTTGTTCTCCTGGTAAGACATGTCGCTCCAGGCATAGCTCATGCCGCTGGGCAGCGTTTGCGCGGAAACCTCTTGCATCGCCGCCATGGCCTGGCCTGAGCTATATCCTGGAGCGGGGGAGCCATTGATTTGAATGCTTCGAAACAGATTGAATCGGTTGGTGTACTCCGGACCCGATACTCGCTTGATATTGACGAGGGAACCCAGCGGCGTCATGTCGCCCTTCGCATTCCGGACGTAGAAGCTGTTGATTTTGTCGGCGCTGTCTCGATACTGAGGTTCGGCTTGCAGGTACACCTTCCATTGCCGACCGAAGCGGTTAAACTGGTTCACGTATGCGCCGCCAAGAAAGGCCTGCAGCGTCTGATAAACCTCGGCGAACTGGAGACCCTGCTTCAACACCCGGTCTTGGTCGACATCAACGTACAGCTGCGGAACCGATGGGCGGAACGTGGTCACCAGGGAGGCGAGCTCGGGACGTTTTCTCGCGGCCTGAAGCAGGTTGTCCAGATTGTCATTGAGCTGCTCTACCGTTCCACCAGAGCGGTCCTGCAACATGAAAGTGAAACCGCCGGCTGTTCCCAAGCCGGGGATAGCTGGTGGTCCGAAAGCAAATCCGATTGCCTCCGGAATGGTCTCCTTTATCTTCGCGTTGAGGGTTCGAACGATGCCGGCTGCCGACAACTCAGCACTATGGCGCTCTTCCCACGGGTCGAACTGTAAGAAATAGAAACCACTGTAGGTAGATGAGGTGTTGGACAGAAGGCTGTAACCGGCTATGGCGTCGTAGCCCTGTATGCCGTGCGTGTGCGCGAGAAGGTCATCCACCTTCCGCATCACTGCATCGGTTCGCTGCAGCGACGCGGCATCGGGCAGTTGAAGCTGGATGAAAGCGTATCCCTGATCCTCTTCTGGTATGAAGCTGGTAGGAAGACTCTTGCCCATGAAGCCGGAAGCAACGGCCATACCGGCCAAGAACAGCATCGCGATTGTGGAGCGGCGGATCAGTGCGCGGCTCCAACCCACGTAACCACCCGTCACCTTATCGAAGCTGCGATTGAACCAGGCGAAGAAGCGGCCCATGATGCCGGTAGATTTCTTCCGTGGCTGCAGCAGCATGGCCGACAGTGCGGGAGAGAGCGTCAACGCATTAAAAGCCGAGATGAGAACCGACACCGCAATGGTTACCGCGAACTGCTTGTTGAGCAATCCCTGGATTCCGCCCATAGCTGCCATGGGGACGAACACCGAGGCGAGAATCAGGGCGATGCCGATTACAGGCCCGGAAACTTCCTCCATCGCCTTTGCTGTGGCTTCCTTCGGTGATAAGCCATGTTCAATGTGGTGTTCCACTGCCTCGACAACAACGATGGCATCATCGACCACCAATCCAATCGCGAGGATGAGCCCGAAAAGAGACAGGGTGTTGATTGAGAACCCCAGCATCGGAAAGACTGCGAACGTGCCGATGAGCGAAACCGGTACTGCGATCAGGGGAATGAGTGTGGCCCGCCAGCCTTGCAGAAAGAGAAAGACGACAATGATTACAAGGACAATCGCTTCTCCAAGGGTTGTCAGGATTTCTTTCATACCCTCGGTTACCGGCAATGTGGTATCGAGGGAGATCGTGTAGTCCAGGCCTTGGGGAAAACGTGACTGCAGGTTAGCCATTTCCGCCTTGACCTGCTTCGCCACGGCCAAGGCGTTGGAACCGGGCGCCTGGTACACGGCGACAATGACGGCGGGTTTGCCGTTATACCGGCCGATCTGCTGGTAGACCAAGGCGCCGAGTTCAATACGCGCTACGTCTTTCAACCGAACCACGGAGCCGTCAGGATTCTGACGGACGATGATATTGCCGAATTGTTCGGCATGCACCAGACGTCCGGGAACTTTAACCGCGTAGGTGAATTGCTGTCCCTTTGGCGCGGGTTCCGCTCCGACTTGTCCCGCCGGGTTAACGGCGCTCTGCTGTTGCACCGCCGCCATCAAGTCGGAGACCGTCAACCCCAGTTTCGTAAGTTGGTCTGGCTTGAGCCACACACGCATCGCATAGTCGGACGTGCCGAAATTCGTAACCTGTCCAACACCGGGGACACGCAGGAGCGCGTCGTTGATGTTGATGGTCGCGTAGTTTCCCAGGAACTGGCTGTCGAATGTGCCGTTTGGCGAGTAGACGGAGATCACCAGAAGGGGAAGGCCCATCAGCTTCTTGACCGTTACTCCATACTGATTGACCGAAGTCGGCAGGTTTGGACTGGCTTGCGAGACGCGGTTTTGGGTGTTGACTTGGTCGATATCAACGTTCGTTCCAATGTCGTAGGTCACCTTCAGATTCATGGTGCCGTCATTGGCGTTTGTGGACATCATGTAAAGCATGTTGTCCACGCCGTTCATCTGTTGCTCTAGTGGCGTTGCCACGGATTGCTCGATGGTTACAGCATCCGCACCGGTATAGGTAGCTAAGACGTTGATCTGTGGAGGGACGATGTCGGGTAATTGGGCAACTGGTAATTTCGCCATCGCAAGCAGACCTGCGATGACTGTTAGGACGGCGATGACAATGGCGACGATTGGCCGGTCGATAAAGAATTTCGCCATCGTTTAGTCTCCACCTGGAACCGCGTTGGCTTGTGTATCTTTGAACGGTGTGGGAGCCACCGTCATCCCGTCGCGGATACGCTGGAGGCCGTCAACCACGACCTTGTCCTGAGGCTGCAGACCCGATTCAATCACCCACATATCGCCGAATTGCGGTCCGGGCTTGACGGCGCGAATCGTCACTTTGTTGTCGGCATCGACCACTCCGACCTGGTAAACCCCCTGCAGCTCCGAAATGGCCTTCTGAGGAATCAAAAGAGCATTCCGGCGCTCGTCGGTGATTGCACGGATTCGGGCGTACTGGCCTGGCCGGAGCACGTTACCGGGGTTTGGGAACTCGGCCCGGACCTGGATTGTGCCAGTCCGCGAATCTACCTCCCGGTTAACCAACAACGCATGGCCTCGATGTTCGAACTTAGAACCATCTCCCAGCATCAATTCCAGATCGGCGCCAGCCTTGCCGCCAGTCCCGGCTTTAACGAATCGTAAGTAGTCCTGTTCTGAAATGCTGAAATCGACATAGATGGGATCAACCGTCGATACCGTCGCCATTACTGTATTGGGCGTCATGAGATCGCCGATACCAACCTTGGCAATTCCGGCGATGCCTGAAATTGGAGACGTGACCGTCGTCCAGCCGCGGTTCAATTTGGCGTTATCAACGGCGGCTTGTGCGGCTTGGACCTGCGCTGCGCCAGACCTTTGCATGCTCAGCGCTTTGTCGAGGTCGGCCTGGCTCACCGCTCTCTCCGCTACGAGAGGGGTATAGCGCTTCACGTCGATCTCTGCCTGGGCCTGCAAGGCGCGAGCTTGTTCGAGCTGTCCTTCGGCCTGCTGCAATGCTGCAACCGCCTGGCGTTGATCGAGTTGGAACATCGCTTGACCTTTGTTTACAAGAGATCCTTCCGTGTACAAGCGCGTTTGCAGGAAGCCTTCCACCTTGGGCCGGATGTCGGCATCGGTATTGCCCGCCATGGTTCCAACCCACTCCTGGTGAATGCTGATATCCCTCTGCAACACCGGAGCAACGGTTACTGCTGGCGGCGGGGGCGGGGCGGCACTTTTTGTAGTGCAACCGGCGAATACAGCAACCCCGAGCAGCCCAATAGCGGAGAACCACATGGCAGTCTTAGATTGTTGAGGCACTGCGAGTTCCTCCAAGCCTTCCTGCCAGAACGGAGCGGATTCTGTCTTCTTCCGTCGACGGATATTCCGAGCGATGCGGATCGAGGTTCTAGCTCGATCTCTTTCTAGTCTCCCGCGACAACGACAACAACTAGGGGAATCCCTAGGTGCGGGACTGGCTGCAGTTTGCTAGCATTCGAACCGGAGTACAGATGATCAGCCTCTCGTCGCTCTCATTCGAGGAGCAAGTTCGTGACGCCGAGCAGTAAGTCTCGACAACTTGTCCTCGGCTGGGTGTTCAGTTACCAGAAGGAATGGTTCCGGCCTGATGTGATCGCCGGCTTGACTACTGCCGCAGTTGTCATTCCCAAGGCGATGGCGTACGCGACGATCGCCGGCCTGCCGGTGCAGGTGGGGCTGTACACGGCCTTTCTGCCGATGGTGATCTACGCCGTTCTAGGTACCTCGCGCGTGCTCAGCGTAAGCACCACGACTACGCTGGCCATATTGGCCGCTGCAGAACTCGGCGAAGTGGTCCCGGACGGCGCCCCTGCTGCGCTACTGAGCGCTTCCGCAACGCTCGCGCTATTAGTAGGAGCCATGCTCGTGCTGGCTTCGATCATGCGACTGGGCTTCGTCGCGAATTTCATCTCCGAACCTGTTTTGATTGGCTTTAAGGCCGGCATCGGAGTGGTGATCGTGCTCGATCAGGTTCCAAAGATTCTCGGAGTTCACTTCGCAAGGGGTACGTTCGTCCAGAATCTGCTTGCAACTGTCCACAGCGTTCCCAAGACATCGCTGGCAACACTGGCGGTCGGGATCTCGATGATCGTCTTGCTGATCGCTTTGGAGCGCCTCATACCCCTGGCTCCAGCTCCGCTACTCGCGGTGGCGGCAGGGATTGCGGGAGCGTTTTTTCTGAACTTGCATGCACACGGAGTTGAATTGGTCGGCCACATTCCGCGAGGCCTGCCGTCATTTACCCCGCCCGCCTTGTCGCTCGCGGTTCAACTGTGGCCGGGTGCTTTGGGCATCGCCCTCATGAGCTTTACTGAGACCATCGCAGCCGGGCGAGCTTTCGCACGCGGCGATGAGACTTCGCCGCAAGCTAACCGGGAGTTACTGGCTACCGGACTCGCAAACGTCGGTGGCGCAGTTCTCGGCGCAATGCCCGCTGGAGGCGGTACTACGCAGACAGCAGTGAATCGTCAGGCCGGGGCACGTACCCAGATGGCGGAAATCGTGACAGCGGCCATGACACTGCTAACTATGCTTCTGCTCGCTCCGCTTATCGCCTTAATGCCGCAAGCCACCCTTGCGGCCGTGGTCATTGTTTATTCAATCGGACTGATCAAGCCCGCGGAGTTTCGCGAAATTCTCAGTGTTCGTAGAACAGAATTCACCTGGGCTCTGATTGCATTCCTGGGCGTGGTGCTTGTAGGGACTCTGAAGGGAATTATCGTTGCCATCATCGTGTCACTGCTTGCGCTTGCCTACCAGGTGGCTGATCCACCGGTGTATGTTCTCGGACGCAAGCCAGGTACGAATGTATTTCGGCCTCGCTCTGACGAACATCCTGAAGATGAGACCTTTGCCGGACTGCTGTTGCTGAGACTAGAGGGCCGGGTTTTCTTTGCCAACGCTGAGCAGATTGCGCAGAGAACAAGGCTGTTGATTGAGGAAACTCAGCCGAGGATCGTCGCCATTGATTTCAGTGGCGTTCCCGATCTCGAATTTACGGCGCTCAAGATGTTGACGCAATCTGAGAAACGAGCGCGGGCGCGCGGCGTCGGACTGTGGCTGGTTGGGTTGAACCCGCGCGTGCTTGAAATGATTTACAGATCTCACTTGGGTGAGGCGCTGGGACGCGAAAATATGCACTTCAATCTTGAAACTGCCGTTGCGAAGTACGAGATGGACTTATCAGACTAAACTGTGCGGCTCGTAAGCCATTTCGTGTGATGCTTGCAGGTGAATTGGCGCACCGGTTCGGCATCGTGGCTGGCGCGTCCGAGGACCCTCACATAATGATCAACGGTGTGCCGCGCGATATGAGTGCTGTCGAATCAGTTAATGGGAGAAAAATGTTCTTGACATCCCCTCTTATGGAACAGGTGATACTGTAAACTGGCGGCCGCGCAGGCATCAGCTCCCGGCAGTTGCGATTTCTCAGTGGGACTTATTGCCGGCCTTCGGAATTGCCGGACACGCTCCGGCGTCCACCCACTTCTGTTTTCCTTTGCTATCAACAGTGAGGATTGAAATCGGCGGGCCAACGCCATCGGGATGGGCGGCAATTTCCAGTTCAATGAGTTTTCGGGCAGTAGTAACAATGTCCTTGTGCGACCAGTTCGGGTGGGCCTTAAGGTAGGTTGCGATGTGATCGTTGTACCCCGCGAAGAAGCCGGCCGCGCCAGTCATGGTAACGTCATTAGAGACAGCATTCACGCTCCCATCGCTGGCGATCTTGAAGCCCCGCGCGTAGGCCACAGGACTTCCGTTCTCCGTTCCTGCGAAGACCACATACACAAATTCGCCGTTGTTCCTGTCGGCGTAGAAGTCAGGCTCGTTGACGCGCAGATATTGCACGATTGAAATGACCGGATCCTTCGCGATTTCGAGGAAGCCGTCCGCCTGGTCTTTCAGGCTTCCGGAAATTTGGCACGCAGCCTCACCCAGGTCCCCCAGATGGAAGTAGGGCTTGGGCTTGTCCAGAAATCCGGCCATGGCGAAGGCACATCCGGGGTTGACGATGAGTTTGCACTCTTCGGCCGTAGTTTGCGCGTAGTGACGGCCAACCTGCCCGTCAACCGCCAGTACGATCCGATGGTGGTGTTTGTCGACCAGAGCGACGACGGTCGTGGCAAACGCAGGGAACGGCTGCAGCCCCACAAGTGCTAGGACGCTGGCGATCAGGGATATTTTCGAGAAGAGTTTTGTTGGCATGGAGAGTTCACAGCAGGCGCCCGGCGAACGACCAAGAGATAAGTGCTTCCGCCAGCGATGAGGCTGCTGCGACTTTGCTCCCATCTCCTCTACCCGGAATTTCCGTTTTAGCTTCCAACAACCCGACACTATATATCCCTTTTGGATTCCAGCGCACAAATATGTTTCCGGCCGGGCCCAGGGCTCGGGACACGGTCCAGCGGAACATCGTCCTTACAGTTTAATTGTGTCTGCGTAGCCCGGCAATTCAGCTTTCACCCTGCCAAAGTAGCTCCACTCACGAGCCTCGAGTAACTAGGGATTTCCCTAGTTGTTGATTGAAGCATCCTGACTTACAAAGTGTACCTAGAGTCGGTCTCGACGGAATGCATCTGACGCTTCCAAAACACTCGCGCGCTTCAGATGCTTTCAAGGGTTTATGGGGGGTACATGCTTCGAGCTTTACGTCAGTGCTCCTGCCTGATCGTTTTCCTGGTGCTCAATCTTTCCGGGATGGCGCAACAACAGCAAAGCAGTTCCGCCGATCAGATATGGAATCAATTGGCTGCCGGCAACCACCGCTTCGCCACCGGAAAGGATGCGCCGCAGGACTTGCAGGCTGAAAGGAAATCACTCACCAAGACTCAACATCCGCGGGTTGCGGTGCTAAGTTGCTCGGACAGCCGTGTCCCCCCGGAGTTGGTATTTGACGAAGGGCTGGGTGATCTGTTCGTCGTGCGCTCTGCCGGTGAGGATGTCGATGCCATATCGATCGGCAGTCTCGAATACGCAGTCGAACATCTCGGTTCAACTGTGATCGTGGTGATGGGACATCAAGGCTGTGGTGCGGTGACGGCAGCTTGTTCTGGAGCGAAGTCGGAATCGGACAATCTCGAAGCGGTTGTTCGCCCGATCGCTCCGTCGTGCGCCAAGATGGATCGCGCGAAGCCTGAAACCCTCGATCTGGCAATTCGTGACCACGTCCACAGAGTTTCCCAGGAGATACTGGCGAGGAGCGAGCTGCTGCGGAAAGCCGCTGAAGAACACAAGATTGCTGTCATTGAGGCCTATTACTCCCTCGACACCGGAGAAGTAACCAGGCTGCATTGATGTAAAAGTGATTTAGCGAGGTTGGTTGCCTTGGCCGTCGACTTGCGGGCAGACCCACGTGATATTGAGATGCTTCCTGGGGGACACCATGAATCTATCTAAGCGGTGCGTCGCCGAATTTATCGGAACCTTTTGGCTGGTGTTTGGCGGATGCGGCAGCGCGGTGCTGGCTGCGGCATTTCCCCAACTAGGAATTGGATTCTACGGGGTCGCGCTCGCGTTTGGACTCACAGTGCTGACCATGGCCTATGCAATCGGGCACATTTCGGGTTGCCACCTCAATCCCGCAGTCACTTGTGGGCTGGTGGCGGGCAAGCGCTTCCCGGCTAGGGAGCTGTTCCCCTACGTCGTCGCGCAGGTGCTCGGCGGAATGCTGGGAGCCGGAGTACTGTACGTGATCGCGAGTGGAAAAGCGGGATTCAACGTGAGCGGCGGTTTCGCGTCCAACGGATACGCCGCACACTCTCCTGGCGGATACTCGCTACTTTCGTGCTTTGTTGCGGAAGTGGTACTGACCTTCTTTTTCCTGATGATCATTATGGGAGCAACCGACGGTCGTGCGCCATCGGGCTTTGCGCCCATCGCGATCGGACTGGGATTGACGTTGATTCACCTGATCGGAATCCCGGTTACCAATCTTTCGGTGAACCCCGCACGGAGTACAGGTCCGGCGATCTTTGTTGGGGGATGGGCGCTTGCACAACTTTGGTTGTTCTGGGTGGCGCCGATCATTGGCGGTGCGCTAGGCGGATTGTTGTATGCCGGAGTATTCGAGTCAGAGGCCGCAAGGAGACAACTGGCAGACACCGGCAAGAGTATCGCAGCAGTCGCTTCGGACGGCGGCCGCTGACCTAAGTCAGCCCCAAGGAAATCGCTCTTTGCGACCACGCAGAATTCGGAGGTCTACATGAACTGCAAGACGCGAACCGCATTGTGCTACGCGACGATCCTCGCCGCTGTCACCTTGTCCACCATGACCCATGCCCAGACGACTCCAATTGCAAAGACTCAGGTTGCCGATCGCATCCGCAAAGTGGAAGACGGCGTGGACCAATTCGACAAGTACCTCGAGAACCGCGGAGAAGACGCGCAGAACCGAGCCAACTCCGCACAGAGCAGCGGAGCGACAACCCGCCGCCAGCGTGCCAATTCAGGGAACACCCAAGCTCAGGGGAACCAGGCTCAAGGAAACCAAGCCAAGCAAACGAAAGATGATCTCGAAAACGCAATGGACGATCTGAATCGTGCCACGAACCGTCTCCGGCGCAAGTTCGATGGAACCTCGAATTATCTTGAGACAAAGGTACAAATGGAGCAGGTCATGGACAGCGCGCGCCGCGTCAATCAGGTGATGACCAAGGGGAATTACGGCAGTCAGGTAGAACGATATTGGACTCCTTTGCGCGCCAACATCAATGATCTTGCGCGGTGCTACAACTTGACGCCTCTCGGTACGTAGGTTCCATGTTAGGCCTCTAGTAAGGTAGGGCGGTATCTTGCGGAGATAAATATTGGACAAGAATGCCGCCTTCTTCTTCTCCTGATGTTTCTCCTGCCCGATGCGTCGGCTCAGGAGATGAGTGCGGTTCACGCCACGTTGAGGATTCCCGACGGAACTCCAATCAAGCTTCACCTTGCGGAAAACGTTTCTTCAACTCACGCCCGCGTGGAAGACAACCTGGATTTTGCCGTGGTGCAGGATGTAAACGTTGGCAGTTTCACCGTAATTCCGGCCGGTTTCTGCGAGATGATGATCTCCCGCAACAACGCATGCACCGCTGTACAGGCAGTCATGCGCCCTGGCTCATTGCCTTGCCACTGGTAAATCGTCGAGCCTCTGTTAAGCCAAAGTTTACTTCTCCGCCGATAAGGACTGCGGCTGCGCTCCAGTACAGCCAAGCCAGAAATGCGAGTGGCGTTGCCAGCAATCCAAAGAGAGCTCCCAACTGGAGTTGTGCAAAATGCCGGAAGTAGAAGCCGAGTGCCCAGGAGATCAGCAGCCAGATAGCGGTAGCGACCGTAGCGCCGGGTACGGTCAATCTCTCTGACAGGGGTGCATTCGGAGCGACAACGTAGAGCAGTTCCAACGTTACAAAGATGAAGACCGCTGAAATCATCCATTTGGCGTATAAGTGGAAGGCTTCGTTAGCAGGTCCCAGAGCAATTGCGAGCACAGCTAGTAAAAACAGAGTCCCGATGAAGAGCGTCAGGCCCAGAGCAAGAAGCCTGGTTACGGAGCGCGAGCGCGAGGGTGCGACTCTGTACGCTCTGTCTAGACTCAAAATAAGTCCCTTCACCGCAGTAGAAGCTAGCCACACGGTTGTGGCAAATCCAACGGATAGAAGTTCAGGGCGACGGGTACCAATTCTCCTTACCATGTCGCGAATCATGGATTCACTCTGCTCAGGCATGACGTAGTGGATAAAACCCAAAGACTGATCGACGGCATTTCGCAGCGGCAGATAACTGCTCAAGGTGGTCAACAAAACCAACGCCGGAAACAGCGACATCAAGAAGTAGTAGGCCAAACCCGCTGATGTAAGTGAGAATTGTTTTCGTGCGATTCGGCCGAGGATCTGCTTCAGGAAATACACTGTCGACGTACCAATCTGCATACTCCTTCACCCCCAGGAAGTGTGCGGCTGAGGTGGACCACACCGCACATGATTGGGACCTACTTCAAGGCGATAACAGACGTAGCTGTTGAAAAACTCCTCTTTACTGACGGAGCCCTTTCGGCGCCTGCTTAGGATTGCGGATGAAATCTATCAGCCCGTCTCGGTAGTCGATTTTCATTTCCAGACCACCTAATAACTCAAACCCGAGTATGCCGGAGACCTCGGTCTGCGCGTTGCGGCTGATCGACGACAGGTCTAACGCCACGATGTTGTCATTCTGTTGAGAGTAGTCCCCAAACCGCAAGTTGGCTTTTTCTGCACGGTACACCTTGCCTACTGAGCCGCTCATTCCGCTCACCTGCGTACTGGGGTCGACTTTGACCTGCGTTACCTTCTGTGCCGCTCGCGTGGACAGGATGTTAGCGAATGCACCGCTGTCGATCATGAACATCACCGGCTTTGAGTCATTCACATTCGTCGGTATCAGCAACAGGTGTCCGAAGCGGAAAACTTTGCTCCAGTTGGCCATCTCTGGTGCGACGTATGCGTCCTTTGGCAACCAGGAAGGCGCATCCACGGCCCGCTTGGCAGCGCTGCTTTCGGTTGGCGTCTCTTCCCCCTCGACACTCTCTGGAGTGTCCTCAGAGATTCCTGGTGTCTCGCCGCCGCTTTCAAGCGCAGGGGACGCTGGGGTTTCATCTGGCCGCTGGGGCAGCGGCGACAATCTCATCGTCTTTCCCGAAAGATCAACGTCTATCAAATACATGTGGAACACATCGCTGCCGATCAAACCGTCACGGTTGGGGGGACCAGCGCTGTCAGCCACGCGGACGAGGCAGTCTTGGAACTCCAGCTCTCCGATGTGAATCCTTCTTGCAACCGCAACGTAGCCCGCCTGATGGCCGCTGTCGCCGACGCCCGCAATGCGCTGTTCCGCAATCAGGGTTAGTCCGGATCTCTCAGCCGATTTACGGTGGATCACGATACCGCTCGTGCCCGTATCTAATACCAAGCGGTTGTTGTGATTGTTCAATTTCACTGCTAGGTCCAAGGCGCCCACCCGCTTGGCGCCAACTTGTACTGTCTCCAGTTGGGCGGTTGTTTCCGCGACCTTGCTCACCAATCGGCAGGCGTGCGGCGGCTCGCCGGCTGTACTCTTCAGGAAGGCAAGATAGCTACGTAGTTGCAAATCCGCAGTATTTGAATTCGCCAGATAAGCCTCGAGTGCGGCAACGCGTTTGCTCGCCGGTTGGGCGCCGATCCATATGCGCTCGACAATGGGGTTGCCCGGAGCGATTTCATGAGCGCGTTGCAATTGGTCATACGCCCGGCGATTCATCGAATAAGAACGATAGATACGAACCAGTCCCAGGTAGGGTGAAGGGTTGCGAGGATCGAGTTCTTCCGCTTTGAGATACGAGCGCTCCGCTTCGGGCATTTCTGCCAGACGGAATTGAACGTCTCCCATCGCCGACACCAGCTCGCCCGAGTTCGGCTGTACGTCGAGAGCTTTGATCGCCGCCGCCTTCGCTTCGTCGATTCTCTCGGTAAACAGTAAGCAATGGATCAGGTTGTTCTGCGTCGTTACCAGGCTGGGATCTGACTTCAAGATAGCTTCGTAACGCACTGCCGCCTCTGCAAATCGGCCGGCACGGTACAAATTATCTGCGACTGTGAGATCGGAAGCCTGAGGTGCCGCGTTGGTCGCCGCAAATGCGCGAGATGGCGCCGGCACTGTAAGACCGGCAAGCAATGCGGCCACGCACACCTTGAGCATGGGCGATTGTCGCCAGCGTCCAAAGCCTTGTCTCAAGGATGTGACAATATTCGGGATCACGCGCTTCTCCGAATCACATAGGGCATTGACCGAGGTTACCGGCACACGGTGCAACAACCGCTTAGTTCACCCTTGATCGTGAGAGATTTGCCAAGCGTCACCTGCCCCTCCGGCCAGCGGTCGTATCAGCGTGAGTATACTCTTGTGGTTCTGAACCTAGCTACGTAAGACTGCGCTGCGGTTCAGAGGCGGGGCTTTGCGACTCGTTTGGTTCGCTGTTTGTTTTCTATATGCGTCATCTCGACTCGGCCTTCCGTTCACCCCCCTTTTTGGGTCTCCAGTTTCAGGTTGTAGTGACGAACTTAGTGCTCAGAGCTCACAAGTCCGGTTTAGACTGGGTCCCATTATTGCCCTTCAGCGGTGGCACCGTTTCAGGTTCTACAGCTCTTGTTTTAGATCGTCGTCCTCGTAATACCTTGGTACCTGTAGAATTGCAGGTAGCGGGTAAAAAGCATATAAGCAAAGTTGTCATAACAGCAAATATTCGCCATTGAGGAACGACTATGCCAACGGCTACAGCAACTGCACCAAGCCGCCCCAAAGATAGCAAGCCACTTCCAAAGAAGGAATCGGTAACCCCCAGTTGGGTGGGACGGGTTCCCCAGCTCAAGCCCAGCCAGTATGCCGACGGCATGCCCATCCATAAACCCGAATACATCTGTTGCAAGCTCATCCTGCGACCCAATAAGTTCCACTCGCGCGAGAGCTTTTTCGATTTCGGCAAGGTCTTTAAGGAGCCTGCGAAAGAGCACGGCGTAAAGTACACGACAGAAGGCTTCATAGAACAGCCAGTTAAGATCCGCGAAGTGCTGTTCGTTGATACCGATGACTTCCGCTTGTACAACAACGCCTTCATTCTGCGCCGCCGAATCCCCTACAAGGACGGCTTCCCCATCGGCGAGCCTGAGATCGTCTTCAAGTTCCGGCACCCCGACTTGCAGATGTGCGCGGAGACCGACGTCCGGCCGAACATCCTGGGCGATCACCGCGTCAAGTTCAAGGTCCAGGCCCTGCCGCTCAAGGAGAAGCTCGGTGGCATCCGCCTGCTCTTCTCCCATAACGTGCAGTTTCCGCGCTCCGCGATCGGTATTAGCCGGATTGGCCAGGAAAGCGCGCTTGACATGGATGCGGTTGTCCAGATATTTCCGGTGCTCGCCCGAGTGAGGAAGCAGCCGGGAGAGAAGATCAAGTTGGTGAGCGACACCATCATCGAGGAAGTCCTCCAGGACATTGGGCTGCTCGATTTCGGCGACGGCCTCACATGCAAGGCCAACGTGGCCATCTGGCGTACTCGCGGCGAGCACCGCCCGCTGATTGGCGAGTTCGCCTACCAGTTCCGCTTCCAGGACCGCGACAAACTCAGCAAGGACGCGCTGCGCCGTACCGAAGCGTTCTTCGTCTCGCTGCAGTACGCCGCCGAAGACTACATCAACCTGGGTGCCACCAAGACGGCTACCGTATACCGCCTGCTAGGCAATCCACCTAAGTCACACGAATGACGGTCTCGCCAAGACTGTCGGCAAAGGCCGAGACGCTCGCGGAGCGGCTCGGCCTTTCTTACGAGCATCTCCTCGGGGTCCGGTTCGCCATCAACGTCTCAATCGCCAGCAGCATTGTCTGGTTCGCTCTGGGTGCCCTTCAAGACACCACCCCGATCTGGGCGATTGCCTCCTTGGTTGCCGCCTCCGACCCCGAGCCTAAGCAGGCCCGCCAGCTTTTTCGCAGCCGCATCATCAACGTGCTGGTCGGCTGCGTCGTTGGATTCGCTTTCCTTCTGCTCGGCAGCGGCAAGCCTCGGATGGTCCCTGTTGCACTTGGAATCACGGTCCTCATCTCCTCTTATCTGGTGCGCGTTAAGACGATGTGGCGGCAGGCACCTATCACCGCGGCGATTGTCATTGCCGCCAGTCTCGCCAGCGCTTCCTCCAAGGTTGGGCTCGAACGTGGGTTGCACAGGGTTGCGGAGGTGCTCTTTGGCTCCGTGGTAGGCATGCTGGTGAGCTGGCTGATGTCGAAGGTTTGGCTGGTCCGCCGCCCCGAAGAACGAGCTAGTGCGGGGTGACGGAGTCCACCGCCAACTGCTCACTACCGTTGGCTAGCACCAGCTTTGCACCGGGAACTCTTCGATGTCAGTATGCGATCTGTTGCCTGGTCAATCACGCTGATGACTTCGTCCGCGAACTCTGACGTCCGAGACTTCTTCAGCCTTCGCTTCGCTTCCGGCACACTGAACCAGGTTGGGTCCCGGTACTCCTCGAGTGCTGGAGCTAAGCGCTTAACCTTGCACAAATGAGCATCGACCAAGGTGACTTGTCTACGGGAGCCCAGTCGTCTCGGTTTGCAATGCCGGTAGCAGGCAAAAGGGACGGGGTCGACTGAACCTCTTACCCCTGCTTCTTCGTATGCCTCCCGTGCAGCGGCATCGGCGTTCGTTGCATCTTGCTCCACTCTGCCTTTTGGAAAAGTCCAATGGCCGTTCCGTGTGCGCACCAAAAGGAACTCCGGTTCACCGTCGTGTATCCGATAGCACACCGCAGCCACGTGAACGCGCTGAAACTTAGATGGTGAGCGAGAACTCGAACGGCGGAATCGCGAGGCGCCGGCGTACGGCGACGGCAGACGATCCTTGCGAAACAGGAATTGCGCCAGAGCTGCCACGTTTCAGTATGCTGCCCTTCGCATCCTAGGGGGTGTGAATTGTGTGTTAATCGCTGAACCAGTACCAACTGCATAAACAGGGAGAGCTTGATCGCAGCAGCATCCCACCCAAAGGTCGCGTGATGTTTTGGACTTTGGGAATCTGACCCAAAAGGCGAGGGTGCATTAAGGGAGGATCAGCGATGACACGCAGTGATTTACAGTACTGCGAAGCGCTTCCCTGTCCGCGCAACTTGGTTGAAACCTTCCATCGCCTCCTTTCTTGTTTGTCGCTCCGAGAAGTGAGGAGACCCAGTTAAATGGAAAGAGGCTGATCCCCCACGTTCAGCCCCTATGACCCACTTATCAGTTAGGTAGCAGTCAACTTGGTAGCAACTTGGTAGCAAACGGAGCAGTTTATGCCGGGTTTTCCGGCTCCTCCGGCTGTTAAGCTCTTTAGAATCAATGGCCGGCCGTTAGGGCGCTACCTTGACACGGCAGAGGTCAGGAGTTCGAGTCTTCTCGTGCCTGTCAAATAACTCGCCGGCGATAGATCGGCGAACGGCTCCACTC
>Ga0187859_10000234_pt1 | contig 38774 bp, 36 predicted proteins | sample June2016WEW_10_1_2_FD_133019 | JGI IMG/M metagenome (GOLD analysis project Ga0187859, IMG submission 133019) | Peatland microbial communities from SPRUCE experiment site at the Marcell Experimental Forest, Minnesota, USA - June2016WEW_10_10 | ecosystem: Environmental > Terrestrial > Soil >...
CGAACTTCATTCTCTCATCCATCACCGAACACTCCTTCCAAGGCATCACTCCCTCCCCATTACGGAGAGAAAGTGTCACCTATGTGTCCGGTACGATGTGTTACCTATGTCTCAGGCCGCTCAGAAACGACACGACGAGCAATCTGAATACGGAAGGCATCAGCCAGGACGCACCAGGGTGCGAATCAGTGGGGGCGGGAACGGTGAATGCCCGACTCGAGGAACTGCGGTGCCGGCGGGAAAATGCGACGGATAAGCGCGAGAAGAGTGAGGTTTCCGATCAGCTCCACGGGTGGCAATCATTTAGGCCGGAACGGTTCTCGGCTTGGCGAGGCAGACGGTTCCGTTCCCTGCGCAGGGTCAGCGGGACCGCTCGATGTTACGCCTTGACGAACTTTTCAAGGAGATAGACCAGCAGCCCCATCGCGCAGCAAAATAGCACGAGCTGGTATCCGTCGTGAAGGTGCACGATTGCCCAAGACGACAGAAGGACGAAGCCAATGCTCAGCCAGACCGTGCGCTTGTTCATGAACCACCTCTGCTTGCGGCGTGCCAGACGTGCCACGCCTCAGTGCGGAATGAATCGTCCTACGGGCGCTATCCGGGTTTATGGGGTAGCGCTTGTATCGATCTCCATCCACTCCTGCTTCACAGCTGTGCTGCGCTAGCATGCCGGCTTAGCGGAGCGCGCCCCAGCACTTGATGCACTTTGGCCGTCAGTTCCTCAGGGCTGAATGGTTTCTCGATGAACTCTGTGCCGGGACTGAGCACCCCGATATTGATCGCTGCATCCTCGGTGTACGCCGACATGTACAGGACCTTGAAATCGGAACGCATCCCAGACAGGAGCGCGATGAGTTCGCGCCCCTTCATGCCTGGCATCAGCACATCCGTGATCACTAGATCGATTCGCTCTTCGCGATTCTCCATAATCTGAATCGCTTCGGTCGCTTCGCGCGCCTCGATGATCAAGTATCCCTTCATCTTCAAGAACTCTCGAGCGATGCGACGCACCGCATCGTTGTCCTCAACGACGAGAATCGTTTCTGCGCCGTGCAGTTGATGCGGCATGATGACGGGCGCCTCGACGGTCTCAATCGCTTCTTCAACGCGCGGTAGATAAATCCGGAAGGCCGTACCCTCACCGACCGTGCTGGAAACACGGACGAATCCTCCGCTCTGCCGCAGCGTTCCGTAGACTGTGGCGAGGCCAAGCCCAGTTCCTTTGTCCGTTTCCTTGGTGGTAAAAAAGGGTTCGAAGACATGTGACAGCGTCTCGTGGGTCATGCCGTGCCCTGTGTCAGATACAACTAACATCACGTATGGACCCGTTTGAGCGCCCTCGTGGCGCAGGATCAGCTCTTCGTCCTTATCCGCGTTCATGGTTTGGATCCTCAGCGTGCCGCCGCGAGGCATGGCGTCTCGCGCGTTGAATGCGAGATTCATGATGGCTTGTTCCATCTGCGCCGCATCGGCCTTGACGTGCCCCAAGTCGGGCGCCAGGTTCAGGATCAATTCGATGTCATCACCCATCACGGGCGGTAACAACTCGCTCACCTGGGCCACGAGGGCGTTGAGATCCAGCACACGCAGTTGCAACACTTGCTTGCGGCTGAAGGCGAGTAGCCGCCTGGTCAGCGCGGCGGCTTTGTCTGCGGACTTCAGAATGCCGTTCAATTCGCGGCGCAATGCGCCGTCGGAACCGATTCTTGTCAGCGAAAGTGCCGCGTGACCGCGGATAACCGTCAGCAGATTATTGAAGTCATGAGAAATGCCGCCGGCCAGGCGGCCCACCGCCTCCATCTTTTGCGCCTGCAGCAGCGCCGCCTCCGCGTGTTCGCGTCCGGCAATTTCTGATTTCAGTTCTTTATTCGCGGCGAGCGCTTCCCTTGCGCGCAACGTCGCGGTTTCGGCAGCGTAAACCGTGAACCCCAGCAGGACGGACAACAGGATCCCGCCGACAAGGGCTACTTTAGGAAGCGTTGACAATGCATATGTGATCGTCCCCGGCTTCGGCCAGACTTGCGCGCGCCACGAAAGATCTCGAAATTGTATGTCGGCGCTGCTCGCCCACGGCGCATCTCGAGGCGCCAGTTTGGCGCCTTCTCCGTAGATCTGCTCGCTTCCATCGTACAAAGCCACCCAGTAACCCTGCGCCACATCCCGCAGCATCGAGGAAATCAGCTCTCGATATCGGAACACGCCTACCATGAAGCCGCTGAGTTTTCCGGAGGTGTACACCGGCACGCACGCCAACAGGCCTCTGCCCCCCTGCAATAAGTCCACGGGGCGAGTAATCATCACGTCCCCGTACCGCCCCGCGGCTTGAAACGCGACCTGCTGCACCGCGTCTGCACTTAGATTGATGCCTCGGCCACCCTCATTTCCGTCGCTGGGTGCGGCCCAGCGCACATGAAACGTGGGATCCACCCACTCGACGGCCTGATAATCAGGGTAGCCGCTCATCATCAATTCGGCCGCGGATTTCTTCTCGCGGTCGCTGCCCAGCGTGGACCACTGCGCTGCGAGCCCCTGAAGCGGCATGATTCGTTCGCGCAGTTCTGCTTCCACTTTGGACTTTACGAACGAAGCCTGCTCATCCGTAACAGCGTGTATCTCCGCGCGCCGATGACCCAGCAGCAGTTGCCAGAACGTCAGCACAGCTACCAGGGACGTTAAAAAGAAAATGCTCGGCAAGAGCAATCGGTCAATGATTTTCCACGGCACAACGATCTTCGACGGCATCGGCTGAAGCATGCTCCCCACCCCATCACTCGTTCGCGATCGGGTTGAAATCGGATCCCCTAAAGGCACACTGCACCTCTACGCGCAGCTGCCCAGCAGCCGGAGATTGCATTGCATCTGAATGTCCTTCCGAACGGCGAACTTAAGCCATTGACTCGCCACATCTTAGGACGATAGCGGAAGGTCAACACCAAGAAACAGTTCACAAATGAGGACGGCGACGGAGGCACCTAGTATATGGATGTGTCCACGCTGAAAATTTCAGTTAACCGCAGTTCGGAAGGTCAGGTCTAAAGTCGCAACCGTCGAGACGAGATCGTTCAACCTGCACCTGACCGAGCGGCTTGGGTACGCCTGATAAGCGATTGAAGAAGACGCTGAGAGCACTGCTTCGCGGGACAAAGACTGCCAAGCTTACTTGATGGGAGAAGGATTGGTCGGAACTGTTCCCCCCGAGCCTCCGCTCCCGCCGCCACTGCCACCACCGCTTCCTCCGCCACTTCCACTGCCACCTTGGCCGCCGCCCCCAGGCTGGCCACCGCCGCCTTGACCCGAACCGCCTGGTTGACCGCTGCCACCGCTCGAACTCCCACTGGCGTGCGAAGCGCTGGAGGAAATGCTACTCGCGGCATCGCTGATCAGCTTTCCATTGGAGGTTCCGAAGGAGAAGAGAGCCACCAGCACTACCAGGGCGATCATGGCGACCAGGAGCGCGTACTCCGTAACGTCGTCCCCGGACTGCTTGCGCCAAAGAGCTTTTAGCATTGTCATCATGGCAGGACCTTCAACTGCGAACTGAGGCTACATCTTTCACACTTCAGAAATCTTACTAGATCTTATACTGCTTTTTCGCTGAAAGCGCAACCGGATGCCGCTTGAAATCCCAATGTTCCGCGCCACCGTGGCGCGGGAGATTGGGAGCTTCCGAAAATCGCACTGCCTGGCAACGGGCCGGTGTATGAAAAGTCCCGCAAAGGTAATGCGCCCGAATCTAAGGCTTGCTGTGCTGGCGCGCGCGGTGATTACTGTGACCGTGCCTGTGCGAGGCGTCCTTGTAATGGGGGTTCGATTTTTCCGGGTGCCGGCTGTGAAACCATTTGTGCGGGCTGTTTGCCGCGGACGGCCGCCCCACTGCCGGCTGGCACAGCGCCAGAAACAAGAACGCCGTCGCCACCAAACCAGAGAGTTTCATGATTTATCGCTCCCTCATTTCTTGTTCAATCGCGCGATCTCCATGCGATCGCCTACTTGCGTCCCCGTGCGGAATACCGTATGCGCCGGGAGTTCCAGCACGCTGGTTGCCTTCAGCGACACAGCCGAGATTCGAAATGGCCGCAAGTGTTCCTCCACGTGAACGACTTCCTTTTCCTTACTCAGGAAAATGAGGTCGATCGGGAACATCATCCCAATGGTGTGAACCCCACGCGAAGGAACGATCCAAAGGCCACGACCGAGTTGCGCCCATCGCTTCGTCTTACCGAGAAGTCCGACAAGACGACGAACATAGCTGTCCGCGACTGTAGCCTCGGTGGCGACAAACGTCTCTCGGGTCTTGTTGTAGATGTAGACGTGGCCATTTTGGCCGTTGTCAGTCGCAGCTCTACCGTTCCCGCCCTCACGCGCGTTGTTCATTGACGATTCTCCGGGGTCTCTTCGATGTGCTGCCACCTACTCCACGATCTTCCGTTTACGGCGCCAAATAATCACGAACAGCACCACGACTGCCAAAGCTCCCGCGACCAATCGAATCAGTGTAACGTTGTCCATCTTCTTGCTCCTTTTGATTGAGATATTCGATCTCGCAAACATCGCAAGATCATTTTGACCGCAATCACCTGGTGAGAGTGGGCAAAAACTGCCTCATCAGAGTGATCACGGCGGGCCCCAGAATCACTACCATCAAGGCCGGAAAAATAAATAGCACTAGCGCCGGCACCATCTTCACCGTCGTCTTCGCGCTCATTTCTTCGGCTCGTTGACGGCGCTTGATCCGCAAGTCGTCCGAATGAACTCGCAGTGATTGAGCAATGCTCGTTCCAAACCTTTCGGTCTGGATCAACATCGCCACCAGCGCCTTGATGTCTTCGACGCCGGTACGTCGGCCGAGTTCCCGCATGGCATCCAGCCTGGTCTTGCCGACGCGCATCTCCATATTCACCAGTTGCAGTTCTTCGCTCAGTTCCGGGTGAGTGATGCGCAGTTCTTGCGCGACACGGAGCAGAGCCTGGTCCAGTCCCAAGCCGGCCTCGACGCAAATGACTAGCATGTCCAGAGCGTCTGGCAACGCCAGCTGCAAGCGATGCTGACGCGCTTGCACGCGCCACATCAGCCAAAGATCCGGAACCAGATAGCCCGCCATCGCCGCCAACAACGGAACGAACACCACCTGCAGGCGGTAAATGCCGGTGGCAAACGTCAGCGCCACAAAGACGATCGGCGTCAGAATTTTCAGGCCTCGCATTGCAGACAAGGCGCTCGCAGTTCGGTAGCCGGCTCGTACCATCGGGAGCTGGTCCTTCGAACCCATCACCGCCGTGCCGGAAGTGACTAAACCCCCGACTGCAGCCAGCGTGTCGCGCACTCGCTCCTTCTGCTTATCGGAGAAGCTGGTATCGCGCACCTGCTGCTGCCGCGGCGGCTGGATCAAGCGCGATAGCCGTTCCGCGATCCCGATTTCACCGGGGACCAGCGCGTAGAATAGCGCCGTCAGAACGGCGACGGTCGCTACGAAAGTAATCGTCGTAACCATCCACAGCATGGACTTCTCTCCTTACATCCGATCAAACCTCAAAGTGAATAATTTTCCATAGCAGCAGTGACCCGATCACCTGCATGGTCGCCGCGATCGCCAGAACTGTAGGACCGGCTGGATCTTCAAATAGCACGCGCAGATAGGTCGGATTGATCAACTCCAAAGCCAACATCACCGCCAGCGGCAGCGAGATCAGAATCGCGGCCGTCAATCGTCCCTGCGCGGTTCGAGTTTTCACCTCGCGATAAATTCGGAAGCGGTCACGAATTACCCGCGAGAGCCCATCCAGAATTTCCGCCAGATTTCCGCCAGTCTCTTTTTGAATCAGCAGTGCCGTGACAAAGAAACGTACGTCGACGAGCGGCATGCGCTCAGTCATGTTCAACAAGGCATCGCGCAAGGGGAGTCCGAAATTCTGTTCCTCGAACGCCGTGCGGAATTCACCGGCCACAGGTTCGGCCGATTCCATCGCTATCATTTCCAGTCCGGTGGTGAACGCATGCCCCGCGCGGACCGCACGACCCAGCAAATCCAAAGCCTCTGGAAAATGCTCTTCGAACTCGCGCAAGCGCCGCCGCCTCTTGAGCGCGACGATCGAAAACGGAACAATTCCAGCAAATATGCCCACCAGCCAGGGGATCGGAAATCGCGAGTAGTACAACCCGGCGATCAGGTACGATGCCAGCGCGATTACCCCGCTTACCAGCAGAATTTTCGCTGGCTTCGTCTTCATTCCTGCCTGCGCCACAAAATCTCGCAGCCGCAATGACCAGCCCCACGGCGAAAGCAACCGATGCAGCGCGGGCACGCTACTCAACATTTCATCCCGCACCAGCTTCAGATTGATGGAGACGTCGCCGCGCCGCTCCGCCTTGCGCACTGACTCCATGCGGCGTTTCACAACTTCCTGGTTGGCGTCAGTGCCCATGAACATCCACAGCAGCACGATGACCGCGACGGCGGTCAAGAACGTCAAAACGGAAAGTAGCAGCGCCATCTTCTGCTCCCTAATGAATCCGCGACATTTCGAACATGCCGATCGGCAACTGGATCCCGGTCACCAGCAGGCGTTCCGCGAACCGCGGACGAATCCCCGTGGGCAGGAATTCGCCGATCACCTCGCCGTTCTCGCGAATGCCACGTTTCCGAAATACAAAAATGTCCTGCATGGTGACGACGTCGCCTTCCATGCCCGTGATTTCAGAGATGCAAATAACCTTTCGGGTTCCATCGCTCAGGCGGCTCACCTGTACTACCAAGTCTACGGCGGACGAGATTTGCCGCCGAATCGCGGAATCAGGAATGCTCAAGTTCGCCATGGCCACCATGGTTTCCAGCCGGCTCAGTGCGTCACGGGGCGAATTTGCGTGAATCGTGGTAAGTGACCCGTCGTGACCGGTATTCATCGCCTGCAACATATCCAGCGCTTCCTCACCCCGGACCTCACCTACGATGATTCGATCGGGGCGCATGCGCAGAGAATTGATTAGCAATTGACGCTGATGGACTGCGCCCTTCCCTTCGATATTGGCCGGACGGGTCTCCAGCCGGACAATGTGCTCTTGATTGAGCTGCAACTCGGCGGCATCTTCGATCGTCACAATTCTTTCACGACTGGAAATGTTCGAAGACAACACGTTCAGCAATGTCGTCTTCCCGGCGCCAGTGCCGCCGGAAACCAGGATGTTCAGCCGTGCTTTCACGCACCCACGCAGCAAGTCCAGCATGTTGGGCGTGAGCGTGTGATTATTCACCATGTCGTTCGCGTTCACTCGTTCGTGGCCAAATCGCCGGATGGACAGGCAGGGACCATCCACCGCCAGCGGCGGGATGATCGCATTGACGCGCGACCCATCCGCGAGCCGGGCATCCACCATCGGAGAAGATTCGTCAATGCGCCGGCCGATCGAGGAAACGATGCGGTCAATGATGCTCATCAGATGCGCATCGTCTCGAAACTGAATCGCAGTCTGTTCCAGCATTCCTTTTCTTTCGACGTACACGCGCTTGTAGGTATTGACAAGAATGTCGGAAACCGTGGGATCAGCCAGTAACGGTTCGAGCGGGCCGAGTCCAAAGACTTCGTCCAGAACTTCCTGCGCCAGGCGTTCGCGCTCCTGCAAGTTCATCGGTGTCGATTCACCGACGACCAGCGCCTCCAGGATGTGACCGACTTCACGGCGAACCTCTTCGCGGTTAATCTCCGTCAGGCGGTCGAGATTCAATTTTTGAATCAGTTTTCGGTGAATCGCGATTTTTACCGCGCCGAAATCCGTTCGTGTGATAGGCGGAGCAACAGGTGACATCGTTTTTTACCTTTTCGTCGGAAATGAAAACAAACCGCCGAGCGCGCTCTTTTTCGTAGCCGGAACCGACTCCATTCCCGTCAGTTGCGAAGCGATCTGCCGGTACCGGCCGCTCAGCACATTGTTATGGTTCTCCATCAACGGAGTACCCAGGTTGATCGATTCCGAAGCCTTGCGAAAATCGTTCGGGAGACACGCAAAAACAGGGCGATTTAGATCTTTCTGAATGCTCCGCAAAACTTCGTCATCGCCCTTATGCCAGCGGTTGATGATAATCCGCGCGCGATCGGGCTCGATTCCGAAGCCCTTCAACGCCACCAGACGGCGCTCCAACGTCCACAACGCCGGGACATTCGCCTCGGCCACGATCAGAATCATGCGTGCCATGCGCAAAATTGGGCTCCACTCAGACGAGAACTGCGAACCCATGTCGAGCAGCACCATGTCGAAAAGGTTCTGCGCTACATTGACGACGCGCTCCAGCGGCGGCACCGGGATGGTCTGCCATTCCTCAGGCTGAAGAGCGCCTCCCAAAATCTCGAGTTTTGTCTTGTGTTGCGTCATCAGGCCCGCAAAAAAGTGGCTGTCCAAACGATCCAAATTATCCACGGCATCGCGAACCGTGAATCGGGGGTGCAAATCCAGCAACAGGTGCACATTCCCCAACGGACGCGCAAAATCCAATAACGCCACGTGCTTTCGTGCGAACGTCGCAAGCTGAACGCCCAGGTTGACGCCCACCGTCGTCGCACCCACGCCGCCTTTCGATCCCATCACCACGATCAATTTGTCAAGAGACGGGCGGTCCTTTGCTTCAGAGGAGTCCTGAGCGAACCGCGCCAGCATCTCGTTCAACACTTCCGGAGTCGCCGGCTTAGGCAGGAAATCCTGCACTCCGCTGCGCATCGCTTCCAGCATCAGTTGGTGCCCCGGCGGCACAACGGCGGATACGGCCACCAGTTTTATCGAAGGGCGAATGCGCCGCAGTTGTGCCCCGAAGGTGAAATAAGCTTCTGGATCGCGTGACAAGTCCAGAAAAACGATGTCCGGCAGAGCATCCGCGGAATCCGGAAAACGATCCGAAGGAATCGTCCACTGTTTGATTGATTTCACAATGCCAGTCTGTTGCAGAGCAGCCACCAGCTGCGCTGAACTGGTCGTTTCTCCGCTGGCTATCGCAACCGTTAACATCAAACGATTTCCCTGGTCCCCTGAGTCTGTTTCTGCAACGTCGCTCGCACCACCTGGCGCTCGCTCACTTCGGCGACTGTGACGATGCCGGCGCCGGCTTCGTCGCGCCCAGGAACGGCTTCGGCATGTTGGGCGTCGGCGGCACCGCGTCTAAAGGATGCACAATGCGCGGCGTCACCACGATGAGCAGCTCGTTCTTGCTTTTCGTCAACGACCGGCTTTGGAAAAGTTTGCCCAAAATCGGCACGTCGCCGATCCATGGAATTTTGTCGAATTGATCCGTCACGCGGTTATCCAGCAAGCCTGCGATCGCAAAACTCTGCCCATCCCGTAATTGCACTTCGGACTCCGCTCGATTGGTGGTCAGAGCAGGAATCAGAAAGCCCTGGATCGTTAGCGCGTTCGTGAAATCCAGCGAACTGACCTCGGGCTTCACCTTCAGATGAATCATCCCATCGGGCGTTAACGTCGGCGTGAAGTTCAATCGCACCCCGAATTCTTTGAACTGAATCGTGATTCCCGCGAATCCTGAACCGGTGGTTCCTTGCAAGATCGGAAAGGGAAATTCGCCGCCGGCCAGAAAACTCGCTTCCTTCCCCGACTCCGTCATTAAATTCGGTTCCGCCAGGATTTGCAGAACGTTGTTCTGCTCCAGGGCCTGGATCGTCGCCGCAAAATCAATGTCCGGCCGGAAGATGAAGAGATTCAGCAGGTTGCTCAGGCCGATGGCCGATGTTGCTCCGCTCGAGCCGGTTCCTGTCGAAGGGCTCACCAGTTGCGGCGGCGAAAACTGCTGCGTCGAGATCGTGCCGATATTCTTTGCCCCCGGCAGGCTCAGAATATTGATGCCCAGCTGGGTTTCCAGCGTCCGGTTCACATCTGCGAATTTCACTTCCAGCAGAATTTCACCAGTCGGTGTCGCCGGCACTTCCATCAAACTCGTCACCTTCGGCGCAGCGGACTTGACCACTTCCAGAATCTTGTCGGCCACCGCCGCGGAAGAGACCTTTCCGGACAGAATCACGATATCTCTGGAGGTTTCCACTTGCACCGGCTCGGTCGGGAAGACCTCGTGAATCTTCTGGCTTAATCCCAGGATGTCAATGTCCACCGAGACTTCGAACGCCTGGCTCTGATCCGCTTCGTCCCAGAGAAGAAGTGAAACTCCCCCGGGAGCTTTCCCGTTGAGTAACACCTGAAAGGGACTAACCACGATCGCTTCCGCGATCGTCGGATCGGCCAGTGAGACCCTCTTGATCTTCGAGGGCGACGAAATCACCAGCGAACGTCCCACGAGCAGGTGCAGCGTCTGCGGCCCCTCGGACTCGGTCGCGACCGCTGGCGACTGCTGAACACTAGCAGCTGTCGGCAGCGTTGCGCCCGGAACGGGCTGCGTCATCGCTGTCATTGCCGGAGCGTTTTGCGGTATCTGTTGCGCCATCGCGCGATGCCCGCCGGCAAGCACCACAGCACTAATCAGCACGCCAACGAGTGCGATTCGGACGCGGCGGTTACGATTTATCGTGCGGTTGAACTCAGACACTGTTTTCCCCTATAGACCTTCAGCCACGCTGCTGCGGAAATCGCCTACGGATTCGGGAAGCTCTTGTTTTCGCGCTTGTTCCCGGTAATCACCTCAACTACGTAGGGTGACGGCGGAGGTGGAACGTACTTCGCGGTCGTGGTGCGCTTCGGCGCCGGCGCTCCTCCGGAAAACAACGAATCCTGCAGCACGGAGGCTGGCATCAGCAGCCTGGTATCAACCGTATTGCGTAGCGACAACTGGATTTTCCCTTCCGTGCTGGCCATCGTCAGCCGCGCCGCGTCATCGGGAGTAACCAACAGCGTAACCACAGGCACGTTTTGCGGTTTTCCTTCGCGGTCCTGTTCGATCTTTTGTCCGGCGGCAAGGACTTTCACGTTTTCCAGAATCGTGCGCGTGATATTTTGTTCACCACTGCGCCCGCTGTCGGGCACTTTTCCTGTTACCAGCACATCCACCATCGTTCCGGGAATCACGAACCCTGCAACGCCGACAACATCGTTCACCGCAACGGAAAGCGCGCGCATTCCTTCCGGGATCGTCGCAGGCAAACCCGCGCCGGATTGCGTGGCGGCCAATTTGCTTTCCAGGATCGGCTCATTCTCTGCGAGCGGCGTGATCACCGCGCGGTTCGCGCAATCTGCAATGCGTGTAAACATGCCCGCCACGGGCTCACCCGACGGCCACGGAATGAGCCGCAGATTGCTGGCATCCACTCGCGTACCGACTTGCAGCGGCTGCGCTGCCACAACAATGTGCTCCGTCGTGATGGGCTTGATGGCACTCGCGCTCTTGAAAGCGCGGTACACAAACGTGCTCAGGAACATTGCGACCACGACCGCCACCGCGAGTCCGATGAGCATCCGGTTACGATTCATAAAAAATTCTCCCTAGCCCCGACTTCAAATCGCCCAGCGGGCCGCGCAGTAGCAAATCACCGTGGCCGCCGCCACTGCCACTCCAAACGGCAGTTTCAGTAGCCCCGGATTATCCAGTGAAATTTCAGGATTCTTGCGCAGTCCGAACGACAAAAATCCCCGAACCAGCACAGAAAGATTCCGCATCGTCTCTTTCCCTCGACGCGTCCTCATCACTTGCACAATTCCCATCAGCCCCGCCACCAGAACGCTCCCCAGCAGCACGAACAAAAGCAAAACCGGACCCAAGAAAGCTCCCAGCGCTCCCATCAATTTCCAATCCCCCGCTCCCAACCCGCGCAGCAACACCAGAGGAAGCAGCAGAGCCAAAGCCAAGCCCGCTCCCTCGAGCGAAGTCTTCGCGCCGGGCCAACCCGCAATCAAGGTATGTACGGTAACACCCAGCAGAAGTGCCGGAACCGTGAGCCAGTTGGGAATCTTGCGCGTGCGCCAGTCCGTCCACGCTGCAGAAAGCACCAGCGCGAGGGCAAGCATCCAGATGACCTGTGTTCCGTCCATCACTGCTTCAACGTCCTGTGCAACGCAGCTCCGGCTTCGTCCACTCACAGCTTGCGGTCGTCGGCTTCCATCGGCGCCGCTCGAGCTGTCCCACGCAAGGAGAGCAGATTAAAAGGCCGCTTGTAGTTTTCGCTTGTGAACGGCCTCGCTGCTTCCGTGCCCGAGCCCGACGCCAGACCAGCTGCGCCGACTATGTCCCGGAGGCCGTCAGATTCGACGCCGCGTTTGCGAACACGGTGTTGATCGCGGTCGCCAGCGGCGTAAGGGCCGCCATCGAGGCTAACGCAATCAGAACCAAAAGCAGCGCGTACTCCGTCAGATCCTGCCCTTCTTCTTCCTTCCAAAGCCTTGCCAGCATCGTTTTCATGTTCATCCCTTTAAGTGAATCAATTGATTGGTATGAGCGACCACCAGTTCTTCGTGTCTGCTACCAGAGGGACCCGACGGCCCTCGTTAGGTACCCGAAGCGGTTAGATTCGATGCAGCGTGCGCGAAAACGTTATTGATGGCCGTAGCCAGAGGTGTTAGAGCCGCCATCGACGCCAGCGCAATCAGGACCAACAACAGCGCGTATTCCGTCAAGTCCTGCCCTTCTTCTTCCTTCCAAAGTCGTGTCAGCAGAATCTTCATTTCTATTTGCCTCGCTTGATGTAAGTTAAACGACACGGGAGCCTGCTCGCCGCTCGCTACCTTATTGCATCTACAACACCAATCCACTCGCGTCACTGACGTAACCTAACTTCCTTATAAAGCGATATTTCCGGCCCCTCACGCCCACTCCCTTCGCCCGCGCCACCGCTTGCCCTCGAAAGCGTCACCGCTTGTGAACACCTGCTTTCTCGCCTGCAAACGGTTTGTTGACGTTCTCCCTGGCTACCTTTGGCCCAGGACTCGACCAGCAGGAGACGCGCCGACCCTCGCTGGGGCGAAACCTCCGCCTAAGTACCGGCGGCTTTAAGACGGCAGGATTGAGATTGGTTGAACTCGGTGTTGAGGTGCCGCCAGCACAGGGAGACCGCCGCGCACCCGACTGCTAATCAACCAAAGGAACACCCCGGAGGGAAGAAACAGCAGTCCAATCTTTTCCGCAAAAATCAGGACGAAATACAGAGGCGTGAAAAAAAGCAAGAATCCCACCGTAACCCATGAGTACGGGTTACCGTGTTCCGCTCGGTCGACCACCGACGCGAAAGCGCCCCCTGCGATCAACAGCGGCAGAATCATGAGGCTGAAATCGTGCGGAAGGGAGTGGAAGCTTAATAGCGCAACCGCGGCGACGGCCGTGGCAAAAGCCATATCGAACGCTTCCCCAGCCTTGACGCCGCGCAATCCTTTGGCCGCCCAGAGCAGGCCGGCCATCGTCCCCGAGATCAGCAGGAGACTCCCGACATTCCCCGGAACACAGTCAGGCAGCACAATCCATAAAAGGCCTCGTAGCGTCGGCATCAGGCCCAGGTGAACCTGCCATTGTTGGGCCAGCGCGCTCGCGGATCCCTGCGTTCCCTGAGAAAGCAAGATGCGCGCGTAATCAGCCATGCCGTGAATTCCGACCACCGAGACCGAAACGAGCAATACCAAAACAGCGCCGGGAATGAACCCGCGGATAAATCTCCACTTTCCCGCCAGGAACGCCACCAGCACGAAAGGCAAAACCAGTTGCGGCCGGAACAAACCCATCGCCAGCGCGAATCCTGCCACATCAACCCGTCCGCGCTTCCACAACCAGAACGAAATCGCAAACAAGAGCACCAGGAGGATCGAATCCTGCCCTTGCAGCAGGCAATACCACACCGGGAAAAATGCCAGCGTCGTCAGCAAAGCATCCCGAAAACTCAATCCAGTGGAGATAGCGCTCCGGATCAAGGCCGCCACGCCGACCAGCATTCCGAGACAGACTAGAGTCCACAGCAGGTGGGCCGCGGCGAAACCCAAATACGTGAAGGGGATAAAAATCAACAGCTCGTACGGCAAGTGGTTGTTCGGAGCGCGCGCCACGTCACTGACGCGCTGTACAAAGCTATTCTCGGCGGCGAAGTCGTACACCTGCGCCGCCTGCCCTTCGCGCACCATCTGCGCATTGGAATAAAAAACCGGGAAATCGTTCTTTCCCCCCTCGATGTCCTTCAATGACGTGAAAAATACCGCGGCATTCATGGCCAACATCAGGAACATGAAACTGTAAAAAACCCGGCGGTCGAGCTGTACTCGGTTGAGCATCGCGGCTACCGGGACGACGACGCGACCTGCGAGGCTTCCTTTTCGCCCCACATCACCATGTTCCACGCCATCCAGCGCATCAGCGGCAGCCGCGTAAGCGCCGCGTCAAGCGCGCGAAGTGGCATCCACCAGCGCAGGCTCTCGTGCGTTTCCCGCAAAATGCGTTTCCAGTAGCGGTCCTGGTTCGGATGCACTCGATTCACGGCGTAATACTTCACAAAAAGCAGTAGAGTGGAAATCCAGAATTCCCGATGCTGCACGTTTGGGAAATATTTCCGCGCCAGCCGCAAGTCCACCACCGTCAATGGCGCTTCGTCTTCCGTCCGAACTTCCGTCGCGATCCGACGATAGACGTTAATCGCGGGGTTATAGGCTAGCGGATCGTACGAAAAAAAACGGCCGCCTAGCTTCAGCGCCCGATGGATTTTCTGAAAGAGCGCATCGCGGTCGCGCACGTGGTGAATTGTATTGGCGATGTAAACGTAGTCGAACGACTCCGCAGCGACGCCGAGATCCTCAGCTTCCGATACGATGCCTTCAATCTCCACGCCGTATCGTCGCGCGAGTTCCCGTCCGGTCTGCACCATGCCGGGCGAGATATCCGTCATCGTCACCTGCGCGCCCTGCAGCGCGAAATACACCGAAGATTCGCCGAGGCCCGCGCCGATGTCCAGCAGCCGCTTGCCCCGCAAATCGCCCATGCGGGTCAGTATGAAATGGTTTTCCAGCGCGGTGGGCACCTCGAAACATTCGCGCACCAGCACGTCGTCAATCGGCGTGCTGCCGGCCCATGCGTCATGAAACGCCGCCTCGCGTTGATGAGTGATTGTGTCCGATGCCATATTTTCAGCCAAGTATTGCCTGACGCTAGCGCTTGCCTGCGGCCGTTGCGCGTGTCCGCGCCATCATCTCGGTTGCCACGCTCCGCCCCTCAAACCCCATGCGCTCTCTGACCACATAAAGCGGCCGCCGTTTCGATTCTCCGTAGATCCGGCCAACGTACTCGCCAATAATTCCCATGCAGATCAGTTGAACGCCGCCCAAGAATAGAATCGCCACCAGCAAGCTAGCCCAGCCTCTCACCAGTCCTTCGACGCCCAGCAGCCTTTCGATCACCGTGATCAGGATGCCCAGTATTGCAATCCCCGAAGCGGCGAAGCCCACCCACGTAGCCAGACGCAGTGGCAGGGTCGAGAACGAAACCACTCCGTCCGTCGCAAAACGCATCATCTTGAACAGCGAAAATTTAGTGACTCCCGCGGCCCGCGCTTCTCTGCAATACCGTACTGCGGCGTGCGAAAATCCCAGCCAGCTCACCATGCCGCGCACGAACCGGTCGCGCTCCGGCATCGCCAGCAAAGCATCGACCACCTGTCTACTCATCAGCCGGAAGTCCCCGGTGTCTACAGGAATTTCCGTATCGGACAACTTGCCCATCACGCGGTAGAAAAGTTTCGCGCTTCCACGCTTGAATGCCGTCTCGCCTTCCCTCTCCGCGCGCACTCCGTACACAACGTCAAATCCGTCCATCCATTTCGCGACGAAATCCGCAAGCACCTCCGGCGGATCCTGCAGATCGGCGTCAATGATGGCCACTGCGTCGCCCACGGCGTGTTCCAATCCCGCGGTGATCGCCAGTTGGTGTCCGAAATTTCGCGAAAAGCGCACAACGCGAATCCGTTCGTCCAGCGCTTGGAATTCCCGCAGGATGTCAGGCGTCTCATCCGTGCTGCCATCATCCACGTAGAGGATTTCGAACTTCTGCGGCAACTGCTCGAGCACTGCGAGCAGCCGGCGGTTGGTCTCGCGCAAGACCTCTTGCTCGTTCAAACACGGCACTACGATAGAAATCGTTTCCGGCATGGTTACCTCGCCTGTGCAGAAGCGGCCGACGGTGGGCTTGCCGCCAGCGCCAACGCCTGCGGCGCAGCGTCGCTCGCGTTGCGCTTCACATACAGCGCGCTCAATTGATCCGAGTAAACCTTGTCCCAATCCGGCGAAGACGCCAGCAGAGTCGAGAACGGCTCATCGCGCTGCAGCAGGCACGACTGGATCCCGTACCCCCCGAGCACCTGCAACGCGCCCGGCCTGAGAAAAGTAATGTGAACGTAATCACCCAGTACGCCGGTTTGTTCGAACAGCTCGCTCCGGCCATCAATAAAGGTTTTGTACCCGGCCTCGATCATGTAGCCGCCAAAGCCGTAGCTATTGAAAAGCGGGCCCGGTACGGAGTGCGCGCGCATATATTGCAGGGCTTGCTCGGGAAACTGTGCGGCGACTTTCTTTTCCATGTCTGCCTTGGAAGGAAAGTAATGCGCCATCGCGATGACGACACCCGCCATCAGCGCCAAATTGAGTAGGTATTGGTCTTTGTGCTTGTTGTAGGCAGGCAAGCAGCGCGCGAGCATCGTCGCAGCCAGCGGCGCGAAGAACGGCACAAACAGCAGCAGGAAACGTATGTGGATGCAAGCCAACGCCGTGCCAATCAGAAACAGGAGCAATTCCGCGAGCTGCCAGGAAAACCGCAACGCCACTTGCGCCAGAAAGAATCCCAGCACCAGCGCGAGAAATAATTTGCCGCCGCCCAGGTTGAACGGCATCACCTGCCACTCTAAAATATTTGCCACGCTGATCGGCAGCGTCGAGGCAACCGTGAACGGGTAGGCGGCAAGTCGCGCCCCGTACGGCGTGATCGGAATCGCCACCAGCGAAAGTAGGAAAACAACCTCCAGCCGCAGCCGCTCGGAGCTCGTCCAGCGCCGCGCTTCCAGGCTACCAACCCGAAAACTCACCAAGCCCGCACCGAAGAACAACGCAACTGTCGCCAAACCCACAATCCATGAGCCGTGCGTGTTCACCCAAAGTAAAAACAACATCGGCAGCAGCCACACCGCACGTTGCTTTCCCTGACGAAATAGTTCCAGCGCAATCAGCGTCAAAATCAAAAACAAATATCCGAGCATCTGCGGCCGCAAATTGAACGACGCAGCCGCCAAGACAAGCAACACACCTGAAACCACGAACGCCGCCTTGCAGTTTCCGGAACGCAGCGTGGCGAACCCATAAAGCGCCAGCATCACAGCGCTGGCCAGCACCACCAGCAGCGCTTCGAGTCCGCGCAGCCCGCCGACCCGGTAGACGACCGCGAAAACAACGTCTCCCAGCCACTCGCAAGACATCCACGGGGCCCCCGCTGCCGTGTAGGAATACGGATCGGTCGTCGCCCAATGGTGCGTCGAAAGAATCAGCTCGCCGGTCCTGATGTGCCACCACATATCCGGGTCCACGCTGAACCCTCGCACCACCGCAAAAGTCGCGCCCACCAGCAGCGCCACCAGCATCGCCGGAAAAGAACTCAGCCAACGCAACAGCTCGGCAATCTTGCCTGCGTACGCGATGCCTAAATTAGCCGCAGCGCTCGCATCCGAACCTGCGGCACGCGCCACGTCAGCGACCGCTCGGCTGTGCGCCGACCCGCCCGGAACCTCTCCGCGTGTCGCGATGTTCGCTTCGCTCATATTTGCGCTCAAGACTGGCAGCTACCGTGGATGCGACAACCGCCCGGGATGACATCCTTCCACGCGGACACTACCGCCGACCCAGGCGTCATCTTTTGGATACAGCTGGGGCGTATAGTGCGGCCTGTCAATCGGTATATGGCACTTCTAATTCCAAACTCCCGCTTCGGGGTCTCGCAGCTCTTTAAAAGCGTCGAGCACCGCAAATGGTGTCCGAACCGACGCCACCGTCTCGCCAAGTTGCTGAATCTTCGCGGCATCCAAGTGCCCCAGCAAAGTCCCCGCAGAATTCAGGTATTTCACTTTCTCGGGCCGCAGTGACATTACCCTGCAACACGTCGCATCCACCGCGACCGGGTCGTCACCAAGCACTAACACGCCGCACGGTTTAGGCGTTCCCTGGATCGGGCCGTTGCCCTCCATGCCGACAATGCCGTCCACGATCGCAAAGTCAGGCCGCGACGCGGCGTTTATATCCAATATCGAATTGTCAATTCCAGCCCAGTGCAGCACGTTCTTGGGCCAGCCGTAGCAACTACCCGGAACAATGCCAAACATGTTTTTCAGCGACAAAGTAACGCCTGCCCAATGATGAGTTTTTAATTTGGGCATGGAGACCAGGAAATCCACTCCCAGCACGGTCTTGGGAAGGAAGAGTTCTTTCAAACGCGATGCGCGCGTGCTCAGCACCACTCGCTTTACATCGTCCAGATTCAAATCCACAAATGTTCGACCGAGCGGTCCGGTAAATTCGCGCAGGCGCACGGATTCAATGATTGCCTCCGTGTCACGATCCATCGCCGGGCCGTCACCTATCAGAACCTGTGCAGCGCCCAGACGCAAAAAGCTCTCGCGCGCCGCAGCGATCACATAGGGGTGCGTGTTCATTTCGCACAAAGGATCGAAACCCACAAGGTTGGGCTTCAAGAGCACCGTTTTGTCTTTAACCGGAAGCTGGAACACACGGAGCGTTTCGTAGATCACCGCAGCCAAGTCCTGCTCGTAGTTAGCGGTGCGACGAATTGCTACGCGCGACGGCGCGCGTTGGAACGACGGCACGAGTGCAATATCAGGTCTTCGCATGGTTCAGCAGAATTCCTGATCGCCCTGAGTGAGCCACTCATGCCCCTTGCATGACGCCAGGCAGGCCCATGCAGCCACAGGAATATTTTGCAGAAATTCGTTGCGCCCGTAGAAATCCGCAAGCGAGGCGACGTTCTCAGGCCATTTTCGTCCGCCGACTTCCATGGCAATCCGGGCCAGCGCCAAGGAACCGGCGCCGCGCGCGTTCGCGATATTCTTCTCCAGCCACTCCAGGCTCATCACAAATTCGGCCCTGTCGGGAGCATCACGCAACGCAAGTAGTGCCCATACCGTGGGAACGACCAGCGGCTCGCCCGCAACACCATAGACCATCGGGTTTCCGCAATTCCAGCCGCCCCCGGGACACATGCGGTCATACAGCATCCGGCGCGCCAGCTCGCGCCGCCGCGCCGCAATCTCCGGCAAAGATTTTATCGGGCAGTTTGCGAGCAGGATCAGCGCGAACGAAGTGGGCTCCACCCAGCTGCTTGTCTGCGGAGTCCATCCCCAGCCGCGGTACGAATCATTTTGTTCGGTGATCTTGTGGTGCGACAATCGACCGCGCCAGCGTCGCCACAGTGAACCGTCGCGCGGCCAGTCGTTACAGATCCATTTCACCCCGGCCACCACCGCCTCACGCGCCTGCGGGTCCGGGTTGAGCACCCAGCAGGCCAGCGCAGTCAGCCAACATCCGTTGCTCATTTCCGCTGACGCCGGCCACGAACCATTCGCGAGTTGCGCCTTCCGAAGCAGTTGCAAGCCTCGCGCAGAATTTTCGGCGGAACCTACACTATTCTCGAGTGCCCGCAACGCCAGGATCGCCCAACAAGTTGGTTCCACCCGGCTCTCCAACCCCGGCTGGAATCCCCAACCGCCATCCGCATTTTGTGCGTTGCGAATGAATGGCAAACAGATTTTCGTCGCAAACTCGGACTCACTAGAAAGATTCGCAGCGGGAAGCTTTTCTCCGGCGGGAGTCATTTTGCTCGGGTTCGTCCGGCTACCGTCACATGATCTGACGCGACGACGGGGCCTCTTCGCTCTTGTCGATCGGCAGATCGTCCCCCACCTGCTGAATTCCCAGTTGGCTGATGAGCCTGTGCAAATACCCGCGTGCCACGCGCAATGTGCGTGCGCTCTCCGCCTTGCGCCAACCGCACTCACGGAGCGTGCGCAGCACCAGCCTGCGCTTGAATTGGCGTACTTCTTCCTCGTAGGACTGGTTGAGTTGGGGGACTTCGCACTCGCCGCCGCGAATCGTAGCCGGCAGTTGCCAAATATCCACCGTCGGCCCCTCGCAGAGCACCACGGCGCGCTGCACCGCGTTCTCCAACTCGCGCACGTTTCCGGGCCAGCTGTATTCTTCCAGCGCGCGCAGCGCCGGCTGTGAAAACCGCTTGGCTTTCTTCTTGAATCGCTCCGCAAAACTCTGCAGAAAATGCTGCGCAAGCAGAGGAATATCGTCGTGGCGCTCTCGCAACGGCGGCAGATGCATCTGCACCACATTCAGTCGATAATACAAATCATCCCGGAACTTCCCCTGTTGCACCATGGTCGCAAGATTCCGATTCGTCGCACAAACCAGCCGGATATTTACGTCAATCTTGACGTTGCTTCCGAGGCGCTCAAAACTTCTTTCCTGCAGCACGCGCAACAGCTTCGGTTGCAAACCCAAACCCAGGTCGCCGATCTCATCCAGGAACATCGTTCCGGAATCCGCCGCCTCCACTCTGCCGCGACGCGTGGCGAACGCCCCCGTGAACGAACCTTTTTCGTGACCGAAGAGCTCGTCCTCGATCAGGGATTCCGGCAGGTTAGCGCAGGAAAATGCCACCAGCGGGCGGGAACTGCGCGAACTCATTTTGTGTATCGCTCGCGCCAGTAATTCCTTGCCAGTTCCGGTCTCTCCGGTAATCAGAACGTTCACATCGCACGGAGCGATTTTCTTCGCCAGCGCGAAAAGATCCTGCATCACGTTCGCAGTGCCCAGCAGCTCGTGCAGTCTTCCATCATTTCGCTCGCTGACGCGTAACTGCGCCAACTCTTTCTCAGCGGAGTGAAATCGGTATGCGCGTTGCAGAATCAGCCGCAACTCAACGATATTCGGTGGATTTGTTACGCTGTCGTAAGCGCCGTGCTCCGTCACGCGCAGCGCTAGCTGACGGTTTTCTGCGTCGTACAGCACAACTACGGGAGGATGGGAGGGAATGCTGCACCAGCTGTCAATCAGACGCAAACCGGGTTCGCAATCTCCCTGCGTGCTGGAGGCTCGCAGATCTAACAGCACCACGTCGCACCATTCGCGCGATTCGTTCAGGTTGCTGAACTCGAATTCGCTGCCGACGTTGTATTCGAACGCACTTCCTAGTGCTCGCGCAATCGCGCCCGTCAGCCCCGAATCCTGGCTTACAAAACACACGTGTACAGGTTCACTAATCAATGTTGTGCCCTCGGTGCCGGTTTGCGCGCCCCAAGTCAGCAGGCGAACTCCAGCGCCATTGCCGCGGCTTCCGGGAAGAGCCGACAGAGATTCAATTGGTTGGGCTGCAAGATCGTTCTCTCCCCCTACTATCTTGAGAGAACAATTTTGCAAGGGCTTTGCGAACCGCAAGCGGTGTGCCAACGGAGCGATTATTGGGCGAAAATCAATGCGCCCAGCTAAGCTAGGCGTAGTCAATCAGATTGCGGGGGCGAAGTCAAGCGCGCGAGCGCTGTGAACTTAGAGAGCGCCGCGCAGACGCAAAACGTCTGCATACTTTTGCCAAGTTACTTCCCGATTGCTCGGTACAAGTACGGATGTAATCGTTTGCTTACGCCTTTCGCTGTTGCCTCAATTGCAGGCCACTCCCCATCGAGACTCTGAAATGGCCAGCAGAACCGGCCCCAAGCAGCACCCTGTAATCAAACGCTCACATCGTCCCGTGAGGTTGCGCCGTGTTCTACTGACTTAAAGCTTTGCTCGAATTCTCGATCGGAATTCCTACCAGGATTTCCACAGGCACGGGCTTGCCGTCTCGCATCGCCGGCTTGAACTTCCATTTCCCAAACGCCGCCCGCGCTGCGGCATCCATCTCCGGCAAAACACCTTGGAATACCTCCAGATTTTCCACCACCCCGTCATCTCTCAGAGTGCCCTTCAGCACAATCTTCTTGTATGCCTTCTCCGGCGGAACCGGCAGCCGGTGGAAATCAAATCGGGTTTCGGCATCGGGTGGTACCAGGCCTTGCTCCAGATGAATGACGGTCCCGCCGGAGCCAGCCGCGGACCTTGTTGCGCTACTGCTTTTCACGCAGTACTGCATCGCCCAACTCTGCCCCGGCATGGATAGAAAAATCGAGTAAATCTTTCCGCAATGCAGTGCTCCGTAAGCGTTCAACCCACCTCCGCCCATCGGTCCCACGGCAACCACCAGCGAATTCTTTCGCACAGTGAAAGTAGGCGGAACGGGATACACCAGACTTAATGCGAACTCATTTTCCAGCTGCCCGCCCGATCCGCTTCCGCTTTCAGCCCCTTTGACACTGACCACGCCAGAGGGCCCCGAACTCCCGCCTCCGCCGCCCTCTCCACCCGGCCCTTCTCCGGAGCTGCCATCACCTCCGGCGCCTATGCCTGCCTTTCCGCCACCTTCCGCTCCGTAGTTGACGCCTCCGGCAGAGCCCGGCTCCTTTCCCGCGGGCGAAATTGAGAAATTACCCCAGCGGTTTCCCGCAGGAATACTCACCGCCGTCGCTGGCCCGGCGGGATCCACGCCGAGCACCAGCAGGTCAGTGCCGTCGGGAGTGTTAGCTCCTTCGCCGTTACCTGAGTCTCTATGCCCGCCAGCAGCGCCATTCAAGGTCGGCTTCGCTGCGCCGGAGATCGGAATTGCCAATCGAGGTTGTGTCACAGCTGGCTTGAGAAACGTCGCGAGCGGTGAATCGGAGCCTTGTGCTGTAAGCGCTGGCGCTTCATCGGAAGTCGCCTTGTGCGTGGCGCGGGTGGGACTTGCGTTGTCTGCGCTCAGCGATGGCTTTGGAACTTCCGAAGGAGCGCTCAATACCACGTTCGGCAATTTGATCTCTGTCTCAATGCGCAGGTCAGGCGGCGATGAACGCTGATAAATCGTTTGCCGGAAATTGTCGGGATGCGCTGGGTTCGAAACCGCTCTCAACTCGTTTTGCCGTGCGCTGCTTCCCAACGCCGGGGGCAATGCCTGGATTGCGCCGTCGCCCGGACGCGCTCCGGGGCCAGCCGGCGCGATGCGCGGTAGCGGCTTGGCGGAATTCGCAGGTGGCAGCGGATAGTAGATTTTCTCGTAGACCGGTGGGTCGTCCACCAAACTCGCGGCATCGGAAGGAATCGCGTGACTGGCGTAAATCACCAGCGCCAGCGCGCAGCAGTGCAACGCCAAGGAAGCGCCCACGGTCTTTCGCGGCATTCGCACGCGCCCTACGTTGCCGTGCCGGAACAGGTAAACCGTTCGGCGCGAAGACGCTCCGTCCTCGCGTGTAAAAATCAGCGAAAGCGACTCCCACATTCCCGCAAACGAGCTCGCCGTAGGCAACAGCAATCGCAGCGGCTTGCCGCCCGCGTTGGGGATGATCAGGCCCGCAGTTCCCGCGCCCGGACGCGGCGCGACCGCAGAAGGAGGAATCCTCAGGATAGAGTTCTGTGCCCAGGTGAATGTTGAGTGGTCCACCGTACGTTTACTCGAATTGACACGCTGCCGCTAGGTCTCGGACTCCGGCTCGGTCGAAAGAATCTGTAGTGCTACGACGCCACCCTCGCTCAAAGCAACTCTGGCACCATTGGCCGAACCCCCAAGCGAACACGCATTGCCCGGATATTGCAGGCTAATCCTCGGCTGACCGTCACCATTCGTGTACGGTCCCCGCTCCCTCGCGCCAGCTTTTGGTAACCAAACCCTTGTGGCTGCGGTACATATGGGCCGCGCTGGCTGCAACAATGCGCCGATCTCTGAACCCATGAGACTTGCAATCTCGCCGAAGTAAATTCGAAACCGGTTTGGTATTACTTCTGCATGCACCCGGTTGGAATCAGGCCCGGTCTCTCGTCACGCTGCCCATGAATGAAATCAATTCCAATTCCCGCGGAATTGAAGGAGTCGAGCATGTCAGGTATTGATTTTGATCGGCAGGTATTTGTCGCCCCCGCGGAACAACCGGCGCCGCAGCAGCCCCGCGCCGTGGGCTTGATAATTCTCGCGATCGCCGTCATCGGCATAGCCTTCATCGGCTACAAGCTTCTCTCCTATGCCGAGGAGAGCGGCGCGTCAGTCGAATCGAACAGCATGCAGCAGATTCAACAACAACTCGCGGATATGAAAGAACGCATGGATCAAATGGAGAAGCGGCACAAGTCCGGCGCGCCCGAACCCGCGCTCCCGCCCTCTCGATCGGAAGCGTCGGTCCCGTCGGTAGACCGTCGCGTTAAACCCGCTTATCAAATTTCCGCCGCGAGCGCGTTGAATCCGCAGCGCAATCCCAGCCCTGCCGTTCAGCCCCCGGCCACTCGCCCCGCTTCCGCTTCCGTTGCAGTTTCGGCAGACACTGATAACGCCAACCGCGAAGCCTGGAAAGCTACATCGGATCGCCTGGCTGACGTAGCCGGTGCCGTCGGTTCGCAGCAGGGCGAAATCGCCCAGACGCGCGACCAGTTAAATCAACTACTGGCGCAGACTCGCCGCACTGCGTTGCAATTTGAGCTAAGTCGCGGGCCAGACCGTCAATCCGTCGGGCCCGTCGAACTGCAATTGAAAAACACCGACCCGAAAGCAGAGCGCTACACCGTCTGCGTGTACGTGGATAGCAAATGCATCGAGCTGAAGAATCGCGTTCTGGACGAAGTTGTGGTCTTCGTTCTAGCGCGCGGCACCGCGCCGCTGGAGCTAGTGGCCACCAGAATCAGTCGCGACGAAATCGTGGGCTATCTGGAAGTTCCCAGCGAAAAAGTGGGACGTTAGGTCTTTCCCGCAGGCAGAAAATAATTGCGGCACGCTTGCTCGAGCGTGTTGCGCGTGAGCCGTGGTTCCACTCCAAGATACGCCGCCGCCCAGTAGATCTGGTTGATCAGATCCCGCGCGTAGCAATGCGATAGCGGTTGCTTCATTTCCTGCGTGATCAGCTTTACCAGCTGCTCCGGCACTCCCGCGTCGCTTTCCAGCAGCCGCGTGGCGCACTCCAGTTTGAAAATTTCCACGAACTGCTCGGGAGTTGCGTACTCCGTCTTGATCTTGTTGGGAATGCGCCGCAGGAACGCTTCGTCCGCCAGCTCGCTGGGATCAAGATTCGTCGCAAACACAACAAACAAATCAAACGGGATCTCGAACTTCTTCCCGCCCGGAAGCGTCAGAAAATCCACGCGACGATCCAGCGGCGTCATCCAGCGATTAAAAAGTTCCACGGGCCGCATCCGTTGTCGCCCGAAGTCATCCATGATCAGCACGCCGTTGTTCGCTTTCATCTGCAGCGGGCCGGTGTAATACCGCCCGACGTGGTTGTACTGCAGGTCCAGCATTTCCGCGGAAAGCTCACCGCCGGCGATCACCCGCGGACGGCGGCAGGAGACCCATCTCCGGTCAGAATCTTCCGGCACAGCCTCCTCGCTTTGCCGATGCACGCCAGGGTCGTAAACCGTGATGATCTGGCCGTCAACTTCCACCGCATACGGAATCCATACCTGATCTTTGTAGATAGCCGGCAGGCTATTCGCGATGCTCGTCTTCCCGGTGCCCGCAGGTCCATGCAAAAAGATCGAAGTGCCGGACACCACAGCGGTTCCCAAGCGATAGATCAGATCCTCGTCCAAAATCAGCGGATGAAATGCCTGAACCAGATCCGCCCTTTGCACCTGCGTTTGCTGCACGCTCTGCATGCGCACCCGCGTCCCATAATCCATCAGCGATACTGGCGCCGGCCCTGCGTACTGGTTCCGCGAGAGCAGCTCCCCAGCGCGAAGTTTTCCTTGCGCCGTGGCCACAATCCGGTGGCTTCCTCCCACCATGCCCTTCACTTCACACAGCTGTTCCTTCCGAAAGAAACCGAAGATCTCTTCGATCACACCAAGTCCCAGGCACATTCGGTCGCTCAGACCGACCAGCGATACCTCGCCATTCAAATACAGGATCTTCAGCGCCAGGTCTTCCAGCAGTCCGCTGTCAATTCCGGTTTGGTCGATTTCTTGCGGCGTTCCAAGTTCCATCTCGTGCATTTTCAGTGCTCTCCACTTCAACTGAGAAACTCTACCCGACACTTCGCGCAAGCCCCGGCGTGGCTACTTTCGTGCAACTCTTCTGCCATCTCGGGTTCTTCGGCGCTGGCAAGCGATTCGCCGCGTGCTTCGCCAGCTCCTCGTGCGATTTCCGACCGTTGCACGTGCCTGCGGCCCGTTCTTAACTCACCGACACAGCCTGTAGCCGGATTTTGTTCATTTGTGGATAGTACCGCGCGCGCCCAGCGTCCTCATTCGGAGACGCTGCGGCTCGCTGCCCGGCCAAAAGACGCTCGTGCCTTTCCCTATCTCATTTATTCATAAGCACTCACACGAAAATCACCACCCAGGACTACTGGGCATGTTCTTGCTATGAAGGAAGCGGGGAATACCGCCGAATGTTTAGGCCGTATCCTGCTGAGCATGCGCGCTGAGAATAGCGCCATTTCGGTGGCCGAGTCTTCGCACAAGCGCGTTGTAGTTTTTGGGCGGCTTGAGAACAGAACACGTTCGTATTTAAGTCCGCGGAGCCATTCAAGATATTCTCCGCGGTAAATTGTTGTGCTGCGGTTGTCCCGCCGCGGCGTCTCGAACACCATGTCATCAACATCCTTCGATTCTGAAGAATTTCGGCGCGCGCACGAGCGGCGGCGCATTCCACGCCTGCGTCTGCCTTCGCTCGCCTACGTGGATGTTGATTCCGACAACGGCGGCATTCTCCTTAACCTGAGCGAAACAGGCCTCGCACTTCAGGCGGTCGCTCCATTCGCGGACCTTACCCGCGTTGCTCTCCGCATCCAGCCGCCCAAACCCAGGCAGCGGCTCGAACTGAACGCCAAGATCGTCTGGCTCAGTGAATCGAAGAAAGAGGCGGGCCTTCAGTTCCTCGAACTCGAGGAGCGCACCCGGACAGAAATCAAGAATTGGATTTCCGCCGAAGGAGGCGCTCCGGAGTCCCGCGCCACCGGCGAATCCGCCGCTCCGCCAACCGCGCAATTTTCGCCGGCACATTTCCCCCCGGAAGCGCCCTCTGCTAGCAGAAAATGGCAGCGCTCGCTCGACAATTCACCTTCGCTCGACGCGCCGTCGCATCAGAACCTACCACGCGAATCGCCCAGCCCGTCAATCGCCGCCGGAAATTTTGAGCAGCGCGCCGCGGCCATTCTTCGTGAACAACCCGTGATCGTTCCCGCGCAGAATCTGGCTTCGAGCGGCGAGAAGATTCACGCGCCCACCGGAAGGCCAATCGAGCGGCCCGTCGAGCCCGTCGCATTCTCGCAACAAGCCTCGCCCGTGGCGCCATTTTCATCACAGGAATTACCGCGTCCGGAAGAAGAACCGCCTCGTCGAAGAAAATGGTCTTTCTTGCTCAAGAATTCGCCCGCGCAGGACGCGCCGCCAATTCAGAAATCACCCAGCGAGATTCCGCGCCGGCCCGTGGGCAGCACATATATTGAACGCCTCACCGACGCCATTCTTCACGCGCACTCCGTTGACGTTTCCCCGAAGAAGCCGATCGCGACAAACCAACCGATTCACGCGCGCACCGGCAGTCCAACTGAGCCGCCTTCCGGCCAGATCGTATCCTCGGAGGAAGTTTCGACAGCGGCGCCATCTCCATCAATCGAAATGTCAGCGCATGCGCTTGCAGCTGCGCCAGCAGCACCCTCTCTTCAACCGCCTCCAGCCATGGTCGCACCGCCCACCGTGCAAGCTCCGTCGGCCCCGGCCGCCGAGCTCATTACAACCCGCGCTTTAACTCCTAATACTTTCATGCCATCAATCTCCGAGGAGTTCCCGCGCTCGGGCGATCGGCGCCGGCTCCCACGTCGACGAATCGGCTCATTGGCCTATCTAGATATCGGCTCCGATAACGGCGGTATGGTCCTCGACTTGACCGAAAGCGGCGTCGCGCTCCAGGCATTTAATCCGCTGATCGACCAGACTCGCCTCAACCTGCGCATCCAGCCGCCGAAATCCCGCAAGCGAATCGTGGCAACGGCCGAGATCAGTTGGCTCAGCGACTCCAAAACCGAAGCGGGCCTGAAATTTCTCGAACTCTCCGAAGACGCGCGCATGGAAATTGCGGACTGGCTTGCCGCAGAAACGACTGTGCCCGAGCCCCCGCCGGTGCGCCACACCGTCGCACGCGAAACGCCCCAGGATTCCTCCGCTACGCCCGCGCCACAGGCATCCGAAGAGCGCCATCGCATCTGGGATGAATGGTTCCCATTGTTCAGCGATCTCAATGCGCAAGAATCACTCGCACATCACGACGAATCGGGCCAGTTTCTACGAACCTCGACAGGCAGCGAGGGTTGTGCTTCGCAGCCCGGCTTTGTCCGTCCCGAAAAGTTCTCGGACCATCTGACGAAGAATCCGGAAACGGATCAGCCGGCCCCTCGTCCGCGCGCAAGCAACGAAAGTGAGGCCTCCGTAAGTCCCTCCGCGGCATCTGTGCTTGTTTCAGAACTCCGACCCTCGCCTGCGAAATCTCGTGTGCCTCTCACCGCGCGCTCGCGTCCGTACCTTTCAGAACAATCGCGTAAGTGGGGCGCGATCGCAGCCCTCTGCGCGTGCGTCGCGTTGCTTTTCTTGCTCGTGGGGATGGCGATATCGCGAGGATTGTTGAGCGATCGCGCGACGAGATTGAGCGCCGAAGAACTAGCGCGCAATGCCGCCGCTTTGTCCCCGACGCCCACCACGACCGTGGCACCCGAAACGCGTGACGCGTCTTTGCGTCGTGCGGCGCTGCCGAGTGAAGCCTCTGGTTCCAATACGCGGGCCACCGATACCGAAATTGTTTCGCGCCCGCCGCAAAAAGAAATCCGCGATAGGCACAGCCGCGAAAATGCTAAGGCTCGCATTCCCAGCGGCGAAACCGATCCCATCGCAGCCGCGCCACCGTCGGCGATTGCTCCGTCGCCGGAGACCGCGAAGCGTGACACGCAAAATGTTGCCGTCCCAACTTTGCCGGTGTGGTCCGTGCAAGCTGCCGGCAATCACAATCTCGCAACCGCCTCACCCGCGATAAATCCCGTGCCCCCGCGCGTTGCCGAACGTCGCAGTGATAGTTACCTGCTCTATCGCGTTGAGCCTCTCTACCCGCGTGAAGCAAGGGCCGAGCGCATCGAAGGTACGGTGATGGTTCGTCTGCAGATCGGGGCGGATGGTCACGTCAAGAGTTCGCGAGAATTGAGTGGTCCGGCCCCCCTCGTTCCCGCTGCGCTCGAAGCGGTTCGCGAGTGGCGTTTTATACCGGCCCTACGGAACGGCCAACCGGTTGAATCAGAAAAAGATGTCAGCATCGAGTTCCAGCTTTCGCGCTGGTAAATGCTTTGGTACGCGGCGTGCGGTAGTCGTAAGGGGCGGACCATGCTGAGGCGCCTTGTCGTGAATGCGCAAGCCGCTCTACCCTTGCCGCTCGGAACATTGCCGGAACGCCTTGTAGGCGCGGGACTTCCGGCCGAAGCCTTGGACGCGTCCCGGGGCCGCGACTTGCCGGCGAGACTTAAAGTTTTTCTGGAGAGTAACAACGCCAGTAACAAAAATGGCAAAATATTGGCCATTTTACCGGCAAGCGTTTAGTGCGATCGATCGGACAGCCCATGACGGTCTTAGGATCTATCACAGCCAGATTTACTCGGAGGGAGCCGTAGTAATGCCGAAGAGTCCATCCACGACCCGAGACAAGCAGGCCGGGCAAGCGCTCGTTTTGGCCGCCATGGGTCTCACCCTGTTCATCCTCGCGGCAGGCCTCGGAATTGACATGGGTTTCTTGCGCTACCAAAAACGCCTGCAACAATCCGCTGCGGACAGCGCCGCCATCGCTGGTGCTGCCGAGATTCCCTACGGCGGCTGTTCGACGGGAAGCTGCCCCGGTGCAACTACCGATGCTGCGTCGAACGGTTTCACCGACGGCGCTGAAAATGTGACCGTCACAGTTTATAGTCCGCCGAACGATGGCCCCCACGCTGGTACCGCTGGCTACGTCGAAGTTCTCGTGACGAAAATCCAACCGACATTTTTCGTGAAGATCGCCGGAGTGAATTCCGCCACTGTAACTGCCCGCGCCGTAGCTTATCTCAACGGCAACTTGCAGAACTGCGTGTACGCGCTCGGCACCGGTACCGGCGGAATCAGCAACAGCGGCGATGTCAGCGCTGCAAGCTGCGGCATTATGAGCAATCACAATTTGCACACTAACGGCGGTGGGAGCATCACGGCCCGGGAAATTGGCGTTGTGGGAGCCGCGAGTGGAAATAACCACCCAACCCCGAAAACCGGCATCATCCCCGCAGCTGACCCACTGGCTTATCTTCAACCACCCGCGACCGGAGGTTGCCTCGCAGGCGGTGCTGGCAACGTCAACGGAACAACTCCGGTCACCCTGAATCCGGGCAATTACTGCGGCGGTATCTCGATCGCCGGCACGCAGAACGTGATCCTCAATCCGGGCACCTACACGATCTCGGGCGGTGGACTGACTTTCAACGGAACCGGAACAGTTAGCGGCGCAGGTGTCACGCTGTACATTGGAAACTCGGGCGGCGCCGTAACACTGCACGGCGGCCAAACGGTTAACTTGAGCGCACCGACCACCGGATCCGATGCGGGTATCCTGTTTTATCAAGATCCCGGCAACACTTCACTGGCAACGATTAATGGCACAGGAAGCTCTAAGTTCGAAGGCGCGTTCTACTTCCCGTCGGCAGCGCTGACGATTACTGCGACAGGCAACAACGCCGCCTACACAATTGCGGTTGCGAAGTCGTTCACGCTGGGCCCATCGGCGGTAAACTTTCCGTCGAACTTTTCGTCGCTGCCGAACGGTTCGCCCATCAAGAACGCGGTTCTGGCGGAATGAAGATGAATGCCTCCATGAAATCTGAAATCGTTTCTTCCGAGAAAATCGCCCCGCGAGGATTTCTACGGCGCCGCAAGACGCGCCGCGCCACACAAGCAGGCCAAGCCTTGCTCGAAGTAGCGCTCATCACTCCGTTCCTCCTGCTCTTGGCCGTCGGAATCATCGAGATCGGGCGTTACGCGTACTACAGCATCCTCGTAGCGGACGCGGCCCGCGCCGGTGCCCAATACGGAGCGCAGAATCTCGCTACCGCCGCGGACACCGCCGGCATCCGCACCGCCGCTGAAAACGATGGCCAGAATCTTGCCGCGCTACACGTGACCGTGCAGCACGAGTGCGGATGCACCGGGTCCAGCATCGGCGGCACGTGCCCCGCCACCGCTTGCGCTTCGCCTAATCACGCGCTGGTCTACGTGAAAGTCACCGTCGCCGGAACATTCAATTCGCTGTTCAAGTATCCAGGAATACCCCAGTCAATCGATTGCGATAGCACCGAACTCATGCGGGTCGCTCAATGAAACGCTCCCCCCGTTCGTCAACTTTTCTCGCCGCGCTCAAAGTCTGTTCGCGTTCCGCCGCGCGTTGCCTTCCTGAATTGAACACCCGCACCCGGCCGCCTCGCGCGCGTCAGCGTGGCACCACCATGTTAGAAAGCGCTATAATGATTTCAGTTCTCCTTGTGATGATGTTCGGCATAGTCGGCTTCGGCACGGCCTTGTACACGTATCACTTCGTATCCAATAGTGCCCGCGAAGCGACTCGCTGGGCCAGCGTCCGCGGCACTGCTTGCGGCGGCTTGTCCGGTGGCTGTCCCGCTGACGACACGGATGTCACGGCTTACGTCCAGAATCTTTCCACCGGTATCGGACTCGATCCCACCAAGGTCACCACGACGACTACCTGGGTCGCTCCGCCCAATAACCTGGCGATTTGCGCGAGCCAACCCAAGAGCCCGGGCTGCGTGGTTAAAGTCCAGGTGCAGTACTCATTCCAGTTTCTGTTTCCGCTTCTCCCCTCGGGTTTTACAATGCAAAGCACTTCCCAGATGGTCATCTCGCAATGAGGCCCTCTTTCTTCAACTGAAGAGTTGAAAAGTCCGCCACCGCCACAACTGTTGTCCTAAAATCAAGAACCACTACGAATAGCGCAGCCAGCGGAACATCTCGACAAGCGATGGACGCTTGCCGTACATCAGGATTCCCACGCGATAGATTTTTGCCGAGGCGTAGATTGTGCCCACGATGGCTAGCAACAACAGGACCACCGAAAGGACGATCTGCCATCCGGGAGGTGTGTTCAGCGAGATGCGCAGAGCCATCAGGACTGGCGAGAAGAACGGAATCTCCGAGAGCACGACGGAAATCTCGGAAGCGGGATCGCTGAGGATAACGGTGGAAATCAGCATGCAGAAGATGAGGGGCGCCATGGCCAGCCACTGCAATTGCTGCGCATCCTGCTCGTTCGAGGAAGCCGCCCCAATCGCCGCGAACATTGAGGAATACAGAAAATATCCGCCGACGAAATACATCGCCGCATAAAGCACCAACGAAATCGGGACGTGCACCATTGCGATAGGAGACCCCTCGCCTATCCCCAATTTGGCTAGAGCGCCATAAGAGAACAACAGCGCGACGGAAATCATCCATATTGCGAACTGCGTAAAGGCGACTGCAGCCACGCCTAGAATTTTCCCACAGAGAAGCTCGAACGGCCGTACTACGGAGATCAGGACTTCCATAGTCCGCGTGGTCTTTTCCTCGAGAACCGAACGCATTGTAATCACACCGTACAACAGCAGCGCGGTATAGAGCAGCACCACTAGCGCGTTGGCGATACCGACAGTCTGCCCTCTTTCTTCCGCCTCGCCGGTTTCGCTTACCTTCAGCACCTTCAGGTCCTTGCTGCCGAGGATTTTCTTCATGTCGCCCAGGTGGATGCCGCGCTCGCTGAGGCGTTCGGAAATCACTGCTTGATTCACGGCTCTCGAGAGCGGGCCGTTGAAATTGAAAGTGCCGGGATTCTGCAAATGCAGCTCGATCGATCGGCTCCGGTCCTGGGGAATCCATAGGTACGCATCGAGCTTCGAGGCATTGATCCTCGCGCGCAGATCCTGCTGAACGGAGTCGGGAAACGCTGGGCGCAAAATCACCTCAACAATGTCGAATTCCGGCTGACCGTTGTCGAGCTTTGCGTCTAAACCCCTACTGACGACGTCCGCGAGTGTCCCCGAATTGTCCACGATCACGATGCGCATGCTATGGGCGGACTCATGATTCACGAGAAATATAATCAACAAGCAGAAGGCCACGCCCAGCACGGGCACAATGACCGTTCCGATGATGAAGCCCTTGGTTCTAACTCGGGTCAGGTACTCGCGCTTCACAATGAGTCCAAGCTTACGCACGTGCCATCCTATCGACAAAGACTTCAATCAACGACGGTTCGAGAAGCCCGAACCGAGTGATGTATTGATCCGCTAGCACGACAGCCATCGGGAACTCGGTGCAGCGCATTATTGCTGTGGGATCGCTCGACAGGTCGCGGCTCGCAATCGTAGCAGGTTGTGGCTCTGGTCGATCAGGCAAATCGAATCGCGCACCCTCTCCGCCTCTTACAGGCAGTTGAGTGGACAGAACGACGGAGGAGCCACTGGGGCGCACCTCGATGATAATTTGTTCTATTGTGCCGGCGTCTATCGGATCGTGCCGGGAAGATGACCGGTCCAGCGCCGCCAGCGGCGGCGGATGAATCCATGATCGTCGGGATTGCGGTGGTCTTTCCAGTGACCTTGGGACCGAATACGCCGAAAATGGCTCCGTGTCAAACCACGCTAAATCCACTGACGGCGGGTGCCGAGTCATACGATCTGGCCGCGTTTTCGAGTCTGGTTGAGTCCATGTTGGTTGTTCAACTTATATACGGATACGTGATGAAAGCGCGGAATGTTACCTGAATATCGCCCGATTTTGCGATGAGAGCCCCAGCTAAACCGCGGACCCGGCCGAGACTTCTAAGAGCGTGACCTCCAACGGACCAGCCGCAGCAGGATACATGCGGCAAGTGCGGCGCGGATGACCGCGACGGGGCTTGATTCACCGACGGAAAAGGAAATCGCGGCCGCGTTGCTTTCAATGTCAAAGAGACTCGACGAACCGGCAGGGACTGAACGAAGTAACGACGCCGCGCCAACGTCGAGGATTCGGACACTTCTGAAAAATTCCCGGTCCGCCAACCCATATGCCAGTGTTCGATCGAACTTGCCCATCGCGACCGCCGTGCTCGACTGCGGCAACTGTGCTGCGTCGGATCAACCTCACTCGCCCCAAACAAGTGGACGGGTTGACTTAACATTGGCGTGGGCGTACGTTTAGCAACCCTCCCTCATTTTCCCCCAAACCATAGCCTTGTGACCGGAGGAGCACGGAAAACATGAATCGCAGCACATTCAAGCAGGGACTTGGCGAACGGTTGCTGCTGGCGGTCCTTCTAGTTCTCGGTATTCTGGTTGTTATCGTGCATATCCTGCGTCGCTAAGCCGATGGTTTAGGCACCGAGGACCGTGCCCGAGGAAGCCGATCAATTTTCTCCGAAGGACTGTACACCTGGTTGCGGCCTCGCGGTAAATGTTGCATGACGTCCATGGCGGTCCCGGTTCTCTCGTCGTCGTAGCCAAGCCTCGCGGGAGCGGCCCACGTGACGGAGCACAGAGTGTTTGGAATCACCCGGGGCGTCATATTGCGCGTTTGAACCTATTTAGGTTTTTCTGGGGGTGCCGACTGTACCTGCATGGGCGCCTGGTCTGATTTTCGCGCCTCGACGGAAACCACATTGAATGCGCCGTTGATGTCGCGCTCTTGAATGGTCTTGGTGTCGTCCGAACCGGAGGCAGCATACCGCACGACATATTTGGTTCTTGTCGTGACTTGCAGGTCGCCGTTCTTGTTGTTCGGATCGGGCTGCTTGCGCTGCTGCTCGGTTGTTGTTCCACCTGAACTTGTCTTCTCGATGCTGGTTGCTTGCGAGTTCAGGCGCAGGCCGCCGTCGGCAGCCACTCCAGGAGCGTTCTGAAAATATGTCTCGACTGTAGTGCTTTTTTCTCCGGCGGCGTTTTCTGTTTCCTTACCCACGATGCGCGAGACTTGAGAAAGTCCGCCGCCTGAATCGGGGCGGGAAATGCGCTCCTCAGTGGTTCGATTCTTGTTGTCCTCTTTGACGGTACTTTCTTTTACCTCGGCCACTTGCCAATTGCCGCTGGGATCTGGTTGCAGCAAAGTCTGCTTCACCTCGACCGTGCCGTCAGCGCAGCGCTTTTGCAGCTCTCGCGTCTGCAGAGAGGGAGCGAGATCGCCATTGCCATTGGGAAGGTAAGTCGTGGTTTTCGTCTCCTGCACGTCCGGGCTTATCCTTCTTGTGTCCGCGACTTCACGTTGCGCAACCTGAAGATTTCCGTTCCCATCAGACTGCGAGCTCGTGCGTATTATCTGGCGATCGCCGCTTGCTGAGCTGCGTGCTTCTTCTTCCGTTACCTGCTCTAGATTCCTTTGTCCATTCACATCCCAGCTGTAGGTGCGCAGATCCGTGCGGGTAGTCGTGGCATTTACCTGGACCGTTTCCTTCTCGGTTTCGATACTGGGCTGGTACCGGCCATTGGGCCCAAGCGCTTCCACAATTTGCCTATCAATACTCTGGTTGCCCGACCTGACGTGGCTCTCTGTAGTACGGGTCGGGCTGGTATTGGCTAGCGATGTTCGCGCAGTGGCTGTCCAAGAGTCGTTGGTGCCCTTCGGCTGAGAATCTTGGGCGTGCGCGCAGAAAATTGCGCCCAAGCAAATAATCGCAACAATCACCGACTTGATTAGAAACTTGCTCGAGCACGTGTCGATCGGATTGGCAAACCGTGGGAATGCCATATTGTCGCTCCACTTGGGGCCGTCGCGGAACCGCACACGCCCAGTTTACAGTGCCGAATACATGGGGGCAATACAGGCACAGGCAGTCACCGCGGGGCAGCACAAGCGGGTTGATGCAAAGTGTCGTCGCGTAATCGAAAACTTGAAATTCACATGTGCGACTAAAGCGTTGATCAGAAGTTGGTCAGGGAACCAAGCCAATCAAAACGCGCTGCGTGGCAACGGCCTTTCGGCTCTCATGCGCCCTTACCGGTGCCGAAGTTGTGTCGAGAGGCCACGTGCGACAAACGCTTTGGCGGCCGGAATTCTATGGTGACGTCCTGTTGGGCTTGCACAGGCCGACTATTCAAGAGAGTCGGCTTGTAACGCCAGAGGCGAATGGCGCTCACTGCAGCAGGAAGTAGCGAGAGGGAGCCGCTCACGCGCTTCACGTCCAGCACTTGGCCGAACTCCCCGATGGCGATGCGGACCTTTACGGTTTCCGGCGATCTATGTCGATCCCCCAGGCTCGGATACCGAGGCCAAACGAAGACAACAAGCTCACCGGTTTGCAATCGATTGGGTTCCTCAGCCGGTACGCGTCCGCGATCAGGAGAGACAACAACAGAAAGTTGTGCGGAAATAGCGAATGAAGAAGAGGCGGCGATCGGTCTTTCCGGGAGAGTCAGCCTAAACGGTTTGCTGAAGTCGCCGGGGCCAGTGAACAGGATTGTGGAAGGCGATGACAGGTGCGGCGTTGCACGTGTGATAGGCATTACCCTGCGTGGCGCGAGACTCGGCGGCGCAGCACTCGTCGGGTTGACAGTCCTGGGCGAACGCGCGGGCTGGGAATCTGCGGGTGGCGGCGCATTCCGCACGATCGGTTCGGTCCAGCCCTTGCGCTCAGGACTGGCTTCGGATTTATCGGAATCAAGAAACGATGGGGCCGCAATTGGTGAAGATGGTCCGATCGGCACGACGCCCGTAGTTGGATCTTCCGCCGGTGGATTGAGGGATCGAGCGGCTGCGCTTTCTTCTGAGTTCGATTCTGCCGTCGCTCGAGCGGGTGGGTTCACCGCCGGTGTAGCCGAGGTATTTGCGCCGGGCGGAGTAGAGGTTCGCGAAGACGATTCGCGCAGGCGATTAAGGAGTGCCTGTGACGTGTGCTCAGCGGCCGGCAACGATTTCTGGGTGTCCCGGAGGCGCGATCCGAGCGGGCCGCGCCCGACTGTAAGTCCCACCGCTAGACTGATGGCCGCGATCAAAAATACCACTGCCGCGACGTGGAATCCGGATCGCTCAGGAACATATGAGCGTGAAGGAGAGTTCTCGATGCGATTCACTGACGACTCAATTTTGCGGGTTCGAATTTGCGGTCCAAAAACGGCGACGGAAGCGTCGGCGTGCACTTTTATTGGAAGATCTTCGACTAACGACGGCGGGCCGCCATCGCGAAGCTCGGGCGTCATGATCTCGGGTGACCGAGAGCTAGCGCGCGCAATCAGTTCAGGAGGAGAGGGTTGGTCTTGCTCAGGAATAACACCCCCCAATGGCGGTTCTGCGAAGCTTTCCAGGCTTGCGGCGACGGGACTCTCGAGAGGCGCCGTCGTTAAGGCTCCCAGTTCCGGAGATTGCTTTTCGGAGGCGATCCAATTGGCAATCTGATTCCGGGCCTGGGCGGTGAGCTCAACAAATCGGATCCCTACTGCTTTTTTCGATTCCGCTAGCCACACAACCTGCGCGGAGACCCTAATCCTCTGCTCTGCATTGGGCAACCGAAAGCGAATGTGCGGGAGGTAGTCAGCCACTACAAGGGATTCGGTTGCGGCAACAGCCATGCCCGTCTCACTGATATTGAGGACAGTGCCGCCGTTGCTATCATCGAGCGCGGTGTACGCACAGGAGGCCAGAGTGGTGCGCGCCTGAAGCCGGCGGTCGCGCGTGGGGTGAATTGCCTCAACCGACGCATGGCGTTCGGCGTGGGGTGCGGCGGCTTCCGCTTCTGGCGGTACGTCAGCTCGCTGTTGCGTCTTATTACGCTGCGCGGCTTCGATAAGTGATGCTAGCTTGCCGCCCGCCTTCGAAAGTGCGTCAAAGACGTCCGCGACATTCTTCGGATTGAATTGGAGCTGCCGAGCAGTAAGTGTCAGTCGGATGCTGTCGTCGATGTCATCTTGCTGGCTCTTGGAAAGATAGCCCCGCAGAGCGCAATAGAATGCGCCGTTCTCGTAATTTTCTTTCCAATCAAGAATGGCCTGCAAGCGACGACTGGCGTCCTTTTCCAATTCTTGTTCTTGCTGATCTGCTGCACCATATTCGGCGAAGACTTCTCCTGGACCGTGGGGTATTGCGACGATTACTTCTGTCAATCCACCACGCCATTCCCTAACCTTATTCGACGGTAAAGTTGTCTGCCGACACACCCACTCACCGCGCTTGTTGTCAAATTCAATCGAGGCGCGATACTCGTCTGTTTCATACTTGAATACCGGCAACGGCTTGAGCGGTGGCCAGCGGCCGGTTAGCAGTAATCTCATCTCGGCCTGTTGCGCCAGAGATGTGAATCCAGCAAGCTTGGGCCGAGGGGCGGGCAGGTCCATCTCGTCACCTCTTGCAGCCCACTTCAGTGTGGGAAGAACCCTTTCTGATCAACGTTCATTGCCTGCTATCGAGATTCGCCTGAGTGTAGGCAACTCTGAACCCGGCCCGCTGGGATTAGTTGCGCACCTCCAATCGAAGAGAGCTCGGCTCGGCGATTTTCTGAGCCACGAACACGCGATGTCCGCTTCAGATGGCTTTCCCTAAGAGGTTGTCGCGTGATCCGGCTATCTTATAGATTACAATAGGCATAAATCGAGTTGAGTTAAATGCACATGGACGGTTGCGGCGTTAATCAGGTCCTGCAAGACTCGAAGCACGATTGAAAGTTCAAATCCAGGACTCGCCTTGGTGTTATCGTTGTGCCGTCATAGTCCCGATTGCGGATGGTGAGTGCGGTGAGTGGTGCTCTTCGA
>Ga0187859_10000245_pt1 | contig 37759 bp, 30 predicted proteins | sample June2016WEW_10_1_2_FD_133019 | JGI IMG/M metagenome (GOLD analysis project Ga0187859, IMG submission 133019) | Peatland microbial communities from SPRUCE experiment site at the Marcell Experimental Forest, Minnesota, USA - June2016WEW_10_10 | ecosystem: Environmental > Terrestrial > Soil >...
CGAGGCTCGGCGGGGCTCGATGGCGCGCGTCGCGCCATTCGCGAGGAGCTTGCCCATCAAGGGGGAGCCGTCAGCGGGGACTATCTCGTGCCGTATCTGTACGAAAAGCGCGACGATGACGCCGTGCAGCACATCTTTCGCGTGGCGGCCAGCCTCGACTCGATGGTCCTCGGCGAGCCGCAAATCCTCGGTCAAGTGAAGGACGCGTACGACGCCGCGATCGCCGCCGGCACACTCAAGGGGACGCTCGCGCGTTGCGTCAGCCGTGCCTTCTCGGTTGCCAAGCGCGTCCGCACCGAGACGAGCATCGGCGTGGGGACGGTGAGCATTTCGAGCGTCGCGATCGATCTGGCCCGGCGCATATTCGGCGATCTGTCCGACCGAACGGTACTGCTCATCGGCGCCGGTGAGATGGCGGAGGCCGCTGCGAGCAGTCTGGTCAAGGGGGCGCGAACGCTGCGTATCTGCAACCGGAGCTTTGACCGAGCCGCGGCACTTGCGAGTGCGATGCAAGCGTCGGCCGTTCCATGGGGCGAACTCGCGGCGGAGCTCGTCAGCGCCGACGTGGTCGTCGCGAGCACGGCCAGCCCGACCTACGTCGTGACGGTCGAAATGGTCAAACGAGCGATGAAGGCGCGCAAAGGTCGAACGCTGCTTTTTGTCGATATTGCGGTGCCTCGCAACGTCGAGCCGGCCGTCCACGGGATAAACAACGTGTACGTGTTCAATGTCGACGACCTTGAGCAGGAAGTTGCACGTGGCCTCAAGGCGCGTCATGCGGAGGTCGAAGTCGGCGAGCGGATTGTCGCCGAAGAAGTCTCCCGATTCTTTGCTTGGCGGCGAGGGCTCGAAGTGCAGCCGACGGTCGTGGCCATGCGGTCGAAGGCGCGTGCGGTGTTTTTTTCAGAGTTCGAGCGATCGCTCGGTGGCCGCCTCAAGCACCTCGCCGAGGGCGACCGGGCGGCACTGACTCAAATGCTGGAGAGCGCGCTGAACAAGTTGCTTCACACCCCGACCACGCGGCTGAAAGCGCGCGCCGCCGAAGGGGAAGACGGGATGGAGCTGGCCGCAGCCATGCGCTTTCTCTTTGACCTTCAGGAGATTGCAGTGGCCAAGGAACACGAGGAGGGTGAGGTGGCCGAGACTTCTTTCGCCTCAGCCGAGGGCGACGAACGGCTCCCTCACTGACGGCTGTGACGAGGGCGCGAACTAACGCGGTCGGCCCTTGGCACGGGCCGACGCACGGGGGGTCTTGCTGGATCGTGGCCCGCGCGCGTGGTCCGGTCGCACTTGGTGCTCTGTGGATCTCCGTGCGAGGGGAGCCAATGCGGCGATTGGAGCGCGCACGGGAGCGGGTCGTCCTCTTTGCTCGACGGGAATGACGCATTTGTGAGCCGTATGCGTCCCGGAGAACGCGACCACTTTCGTGTCCACCAAACCCGCCGAGCGTATCGTTCCGAGCACGTCGGACTCGGAGATGGCTCGACTGCCCTTCGGCCGGACGATCCAAAGAGTTTCGGTCTCGACCATGCGCGCCCGCAACAGCGGCACCTTTCGGAGCGCGGCCCGCGTTTCGGCACCGAAGAAGATGGTCGTGGCCCCCTCCGGAACACGGTCTTGCGCGACGCTTGCAACGCGCTCGCGCAGCGACGCAACGAAGACCGGGTCCATCACGCCGACGACGGCGATTCGTGATTGAGACGTGACGTCGAGCTTGTCGAATAGCCCTTTGGGCTCTTTGATCATCCGCGCCCACCGGGTGGCGACCGCGTTGCCGAGTTCGAAGCGCGCCTCTTGGTCCGGCGTTTGAACGATGAGCACCCCTCCTCGAACGGCGACCTTGCAGATCCGATCGACCGCGAGTCGCAGGCTTAGTTCTCCGCGAAAAATGAGCGTTTTGGTCTCGAGCAAGGCCCGACCGACCGCCGTCTTCCGCCCCATGCGCACGGTGCATTCTGCTTGCAGGCCCATCCGCGCAGAATGGTAATGCCCTGTTCGCTCGTGGCGGTTTTTTTTGGGCGCTCCTGCGCCACTGTGCGCTCAGGCCAGTTGTCGACCCAAGGCGAGCCCGAGCGCCTCGGCATGCGTCTCCGATGCGGGCCACTCGGCGGTCCGTTCTGCCTCGCGGTAACGGCCGCCGTCCAAATCGGCCACAAATGCACGCAGGCGAATCTCGTCTCCCACGCGATCGGCGTGCGCTCCCAGGGGCATTTTGCAGTCGCCGCCCATGGAAACGAGAACGCCGCGTTCCGCAGCGACGCACGTTGCCGTGACGGGGTCGTGGAGTCGACGCAGGAGAGCTCGTACACTGACGCCGTCATCACGACATTCGATGGCCAACGCGCCCTGCCCGGGAGCTGGCAATGACAGCGAGAGGGCCAGTACCTCGCTCTTGCGGTGTCCAAGGCCCAGCCGGACCAACCCGGCGCTCGCCAGCACGATCGCGTCGTATTCTCCCGAATCAACCTTGCGCAGACGCGTGTCGACGTTGCCACGCAGCGACACGATCGTGATGTCGGGGCGGAGGCGCTTCAGTGCCACTGCGCGGCGCAAGCTCGACGTGCCAATGCGAGCTCCGGACGGCAGGGCGTCGAGCCGGCCGTGGCGCGGCGCGATGAGAACGTCGTGTGCGTCTTCGCGCGCAGGAACGCACGTCACCACAAGTCCTGGGGGAAGCTCGGCGGGGACGTCTTTCATCGAGTGCACGGCAAAGTCCGCGCGGCCATCGAGGAGAGCCTCCTCGATCTCCTTGACGAACAGGCCTTTGCCCCCAACCTCCGACAGCGGCCGGTCCTGGATCCGGTCTCCGCTCGTGACGATCTGCAGCTCGGTCGTTTCGACGGAGGGCTCGACGGCTCGGAGGCCCGCCACGAACGCGCGGCACTGCGCCAACGCCAACGCAGACCGCCGGGTCGCATACGTGAGGCTTCGCTCGGAGACTCCCATGGCCGGTCGTAGTAGTAGCCGACTTGCCACGTGGTCGCCGATGGCCTAGCTGTGGACGGCTGTGCTTGTCCGTGCCCGCTGGTCGCCGATCGCCTTCGCAGCCGCGGCAGCCGTGCTGCTTTTCTCGACGCGGGCGCGCGCGCGAACGGGAGCGAACGCCCCCGACCCCATGACCGTCGACGTCCCGGGGTACGGCGAAGCCTACTACTACAAGCCTCGTACGCGCGCGCGGCGGCCTATTTTGCTTTACCTGCATGGGCGAGGGGGCAGCGCGTTCGAGGACTGTCGCAAATGGGCTCGAGTCGCTCGTCAATTTGGCTGGATCGTGTGTCCCGAGGCTCCGGCGGTGGGCGAAAACGGGGGTCGCACTTGGAACAACGATGCCGGCACGGCGAAGAAGATCGTCGATGCGACGGTTGCGGCGTTGATGGAACAATACAAGGGGCGGATTCGCACGCGCGGGGACGTGCTCATCGGATTTAGCGAGGGGGCCTTCGTCGCGCAGCAAATCGGCCTGCGTGACCCCGCTCATTGGAGCCGCTGGCTCATTCTCGCTGCGAATGATCGGTATTGGTACGGTGACGCACCGCAGCTTTTGGAGCAGAACCGTTCGAAGATTCGGCGCGTGTACCTATTTACGGGCGAGAACGACGACGTTGCCGAGAATACGAAGCGGGCTGGCGAGATGCTTAAGAGCGCTCGAATTCCGGTGCGTATCCGCATCGCGCCGGGCCTCGGACATGAAATTCCCGCGGACCGCATGATCACGAACTATAGGCGTCCGCTGCGCTGGCTCATTCGAGGTTGACGAAGCGTCGACCGTGGCGCGTCTGATTCAGGCATAAACCACCACGCCCAGGTGGACCGTATCCATGGGCATGCGCTGCGTGCCGACTCCGGCCGTGAAGGGATCGATCCATCCGGAGCGAGCCAACTTCGACGACGTTCGACATCTCGGGCGTCGTTTCGCCAGTGCGCGCGTGCGCGAGGTGCCGCTGCTTCGTGCCGCAGAGCTCGACCAGCGCGCCGACCCGTCCGGCGGAACGCGGGTCTGGCTGGCCCTGGAAGCGCTCCAAGTCACCGGGAGCTTTCACGTGCGAGGGGCGCTCGTCGCCCTGGAGCGAATCGCGGCGACGGCCAAAGATGGGCTGATCGTCGCCCCGAGCGCCGGCAACCACGGAGTTGCCATCGCCTACGCGGCGTGTGTCCTCGGCATGTCCGCTACTGTGGTAGTTCCGCGCACCACGGCACGAACGAAGCGCGAGAAGATCGAACGGTACGGCGCGGAGCTCGTGGTTGCGGCGACCGACCTCTACCGAGATGCCGAAGCGCTTGCGATCGAGATTGCCTTCTCCCAAGGCGCCGCGTTCGTCGCACCCGCTGCGGATGTCGACCTGGTGTTGGCGAACGGCGGGTCGCTTGGAATCGAAATCGTGCGAGCTCTCGGCCGCGTTCCCGAAAGGGTTCTCGCACCTTTGGGCGACGGCGGGCTCGCCACCGGCCTGGCGTGGGCGTTTTCGGCCGACGCGCACGCCCACCCGGATCGCACCGTATGGGGGGTTCATCCCGAGGCCCGATGGACGACAGGCGTCTGGCTCGATAGCGAGGACCCCGTAAACCATATTGACGCCGACGCTCCTACCCTCGCCGAGGAGCTGGGCCCGGGGATGTCGGCCGAAGGAATGGCCCAGGCGCGCGCCGCGCTCGCGGGCATCGTTGTGGCGCAAGAGGCCGAGATCGCGGCGGCGATGGCGCACGCGTATCACGACATGGGCATCGTTCTCGAAGGCAGCGCGGCCGTGGCTCTTGCGCCCGTGCTCTTCGGCCTGCCTGCGCATGTGCGTGGCGGTAACCTGGTCGTCGTGCTCACCGCGAGGAACGTCGATCCGGAACGTTTGGACGCCGTGCTTGTCCGAGCAAGCTTGGCGACGACAAGCAAAGCGGACGGTAGCAGCAGCCATCCAGAGGGTGGATCGAGTCGCCATCGCGAGACCTGATAAGCTGTTCGAGCGATCGTGACGTATTCGGCCTCCGCTCCGCCGTCGACAAAAGCGAAGGTCGTCGTCGATCAGCTTTTGCACGACAACCTGCTCAAGCCCGATCAGCTCGACGGGATCGCCGCTCGTCTGCAATGGTCCGGCGAGCGCGTCGAGGAGGCCATTCTCGAGCTTGGACTGATGAGCGAGACCGAAATGCTCAAGTCGCTGGCCGCGCATTACAAAGCGCATTTCATCTCGGCGGAAAAGCTCGCGAAGGCCGATGTACCGCGCGCCCTCGTCGCGATGATTCCTCAGCGCTTCGCCGAGAAAGTCGGCGTGTGTCCGGTTGCCTTCGACCCGAAAGCCCACGCGCTGAGCGTCGTGACGGCCGACCCAGCGGACCTCGAGTCGCTCTACGAGGTACAGCTGGCGTCGGGAGCGCGCGAGGTGAAGGCCGTGCTGGCTCGTCCTGCCGCGGTCAAAGCGCTCATTGCCAAGGTCTACGGGGGCGATGCGCGCGCCTTTGCCGTGTTCGATCGGCAGGCCAACGTGCAGCTCGGGGCGTTGTACGACCGTGGCAATATCATCGTCGACAGCGGAGACGTGGCCCCCGTCGCGCGGTCTGCGCCGTCGCGGCACCCGCCGGTGCTCGAGCTGCCGTCGAAGGCAGTTTCCTCAAGAGCCAACGTTGCGAAGTCGTCCGACGCGCGGACGTCGAAGCCGCCGGTCCAAGCCCCGCAGGTCCACGCGCCGACGGTTTCGAGCGACAAGGGCGTGTCGGAGGCCTCTTTCGTCGAGCTGCTTCACGTGCTCGTCAGTTTGCTCGAGAGCTCACGCGCCGATCTGCAAGGACACTCGGCTCAAGTCGCCCGGCTCGTTCGGCGAATGGCCGAGAAGATGGGTCTCGACACTGCGACGACCGCCATCCTGGTCGCGGCGGCGTTCATCCACGATCTGGGCAAGGTCGGGCCCTACCATCTGACGGCGTTCAACTGCAGCGAGTACGATGGGCACAAAGTGGCGGGCCAGAAGGCGCATGGCGTCCCGGCGCGGCTTCTCGAGCCCGTGCACCTTCCCGTCGAGACAATGGACTCCGTGAATCACATGTACGAGCGCTTCGACGGCAAGGGATTCCCGACCGGGATCGGCGGAAAAGATATCCCATTGGGAGCGCGCCTTTTGGCGATCTGCGACACGTTCGCCGATCTGACAAGCAACCCTCGCAATCCGTTTCGCGCCACTCTGTCGCCGCAGGACGCGTGCGCCGTGCTGGCCAAGTATAAGGACCGGGTCTTCGACCCGAACCTGGTGGATTTGTTCAAAGCGACCATCCTCGGCGAGGAGCTCACGTCGCGGTTGCTGGCGAGTCGTGCCCAGTCGCTCGTGGTCGACACCGATCCGGAGGAGACCATCGTTCTCGAGCTTCGCATGAGCGAGCAGGGCTTTGTCGTCAAGACGGCACGCACGGCGGAGCAGGCGCTCAAGGTGCTCGCGGAAGGTGAAACGGACCTCGTGGTGAGCGAGATTGACTTGGGGGCGAGCGATGGGCTTGCCCTCATCGCCGAGGCTCGCAACCATCCGTGGGGCAAGGATGTCCCGTGGGTCGTCTATACCCGACGCCAGGAGCGAGCGATTGCGCAGAAGGCGTTCGAGCTTGGGGTGCTCGACTACGTGACGAAGCCCGCGTCGGCCGACGTCTTGGTCGCCAAGCTCAAGGCCTTGCTCGATCAGCGCACGACGCCGCGCCATCATCAGGGAGTCAGCGGATCGCTCCGCGAGATGGGGCTAGCGGACATGGTGCAGGTGCTCTTTCACGGACGAAAAAGCGGGAGTCTGAAGATTCGGGCTCGCGACGGGGCAGGGGAGATCCACTTCGCGGAGGGCAACGTCGTGGATGCCATGTGGCGCGAGCTGCGCGGCGAAGAGGCATTTTACGCGATGCTCAAAGTTGGCGACGGGGAGTTCTCGTTGGACCCTTCGTTTCGCGCGAGCGGTCGGGTGATTCACCACTCGAGCGAAGCGCTTCTTCTCGAAGGAATGCGGCGTCTCGACGAGGGCCTGAGCTAGTGCGCCGCGATCGATGCAGCGACGAGCATCGTAGCGCCCGGTGCACGAGCGAATTCGCGGGGGCGAATTCGGGTTCGGGCCAAGTCCGGGGGACTAGCGTGGCAGTCTGCTCACTTCTTGGGCTTCACGAACTCCACATCCCACTCGACCGTGACGTCGCTCGGGGCGGCGTACGGAGGAAACCAGATTTTCTTGAATGCATCGGCGGCGCACGCGCCGACAGGTTGCCCGGCGTAAGGCGCCGGAACACTGACCTGCTTGACGTGGCCGTTGCGGCCCAGCGTGACGCTGGCCTTGGTCGCGCCCCAGGGACCATTGGCTTGCCCATCGTCGTCGGTTGCGGCACCGCAACTGGCCTTGATCGACCGCGCCGCGCGTTTGAGCTCCGCTTCGACGGCCTCGCGATCGTACGGCGTCATGTCGCCGGACGGATGGTCCGTGGCGTCGCCGCTCGACGCGGCATTCGGACTCGAACTCGACGGGGTCGCCGCTTCGCCTGCATCTCGTTCGCCGGCCGGTTGAAGGCAATCGCTGCCCTGGAGCACCGTGCCCGCCGGGCACGTGGAGGGCGAGTTCGCTCCAGTCGCAGGACCGCCGCACGCGGCGAGCACGCTCATGCACAGTGAGCCCGCCAAGGATCGTGTCCTCTTGGTCATAGGGCCATCATACCCCTTGATCGTATGGCCACCATACCCCCTTCAGCGGTCGGTGATCTTGTAATCCTTGATCTTGTAGAGAAGCGCGCGGTGGCTGATCTCGAGCAGCTCCGCGGCGCGGGTGCGGTTTCCCTTGGTTTTCTGCAGCGCGCGGCGGATGAGAATCTGCTCGATCGCCGAGACCGTTCTCTTTACGGACAGCTCGCCGCTGGCCAGGTGCACCTGGACCGGATCGAGCGCGTCGCGGATGCGTTCCGGCAGATCGCTCGGCTGAAGGACGTCGCTCTCGGCCAGCACCATCGCCCTCTCGATGGTGTTCTCCAGCTCGCGAACATTACCGGGCCAAGCGTACTCGAGGAGTTGCTTGCGAGCTTCCGTTGACACGCCTCGAATGGAGGTTCCCAGGCGTACGTTATTTCGCGCGATGAAGTGATCGATCAACAGATTGACGTCCTCGCGTCGGCTCCGCAGCGGCGGGATGTGGATGGGAAGCACGTTGATGCGGTAGAAGAGGTCCTCTCGAAAGCGGCCCGCCTTGACCTCGGCGGCAAGATCTCGGTGCGTTGCGGCGATGATGCGCGTGTCGACTTTGACGTCCTTGGTATCGCCCAAGCGTCGGATGGTCTCCTCCTGCAATACCCGCAAGAGCTTCACTTGAAGGTTGAGCGGCAACTCGCCGAGCTCGTCGAGCAGCAGCGTTCCGCCGTTCGCCTCTTCGAACAGTCCTCGGCGATCCGAGGTTGCATCGGTGAACGCCCCGCGCTTGTGGCCGAAGAGTTCAGACTCCAGCAAATTTTCTGGAATGGCCCCGCAGTTGATCGCCACGAACGGCGCACCGCGTCGACTGGACCGCGCGTGGATAGCCCTCGCGACGAGCTCCTTGCCCGTTCCACTTTCCCCAGTCACGAGCACCGTCGTCTTGAAGTCGGCAATTTTCGTTACCGTCCTGAAGATCTCGAGCATCTCGCGGCTCTTGGCGAGGATCGATTCGAACTGGTTGTCCTTCTGGATTTGCTCCTTGAGTGCCCGGTTCTCACGGCGCAGCGTTTCCCGCTCCTCGGCTTTGCGAAGAGCGAGCACGATCTCGTCGGGTTTGAAAGGCTTGCCGACGTAGTCGTAAGCGCCCGCTTTCATGGCCTCGATCGCCAGATCCACGTTGCCGTATGCGCTCATCACGATGACCGTGGCCGGATGCTGTTTCGCTTTGAGGGCAGCAAGGAGGTCGAGACCTCCCATCCGCGGCATGCGCACGTCGGTGAGGATCACGTCCGGATCGAACGAGTCGAGCGCGGCAAGCGCGGCCTCTCCACCTTCAGCGACCTCGACTTCGTACCCGTGCTTCTTCAGTAGGGTGCGAAGGACGAGGCGAATGTTCTCCTCGTCGTCGACGACCAAGATGCGGCGCATTGTACGAAAACTCTTGCGAGCAAGAGTACTTGTAAAGTGCCGCCTTCGCGAGACCGATCTCCGAACCCCGCAACGTTTGCAACGGCATCGAGGCGGTCCGGTCACGCCGGAGTCGCTCGCGGTCGCAACGTTATCGAGGTCGGTTTAGGTTGCGCGTCATGGAGACCGGCCTCGACAGGTTCGCTGCCCATCGTGAGTTCCGCGCGCCGCTTCGTGCGATGCGCGTCGGCTTGCTTGCGCATCCCGCATCGGTCGATCGACAGCTGGTCCATGCGAGGCGCATCCTCGAGGATGTCGGCGTTCGGGTGACCCTCGCGCTCGGTCCGGAGCACGGCTACGGAGGGGAGGCGCAGGACATGGTGGGTGTTCCAGACGCTCAGGATGCCTTCGGCACACCGGTGCGAAGCCTCTACGGGATCCGATTCGACCAGTTATCCCCCAGGCCCGAGGACCTGGCGCGAATCGACGTCCTCGTCATCGATCTTCAAGATGTCGGTGCGCGCTACTACACGTTCGTCTGGACGGCGGTGCTGGCGATGCGCGCGTGCGCGAAAGCGGGCGTGCGGGTTCTCGTGCTCGACAGGCCCAATCCGATTGGCGGCGACATTTCACGCATCGAGGGCCGACGGCAGAAGCCCGCGTACTGTTCATTCGTCGGTCTAATCCCGATTCCTGTGCGTCACGGGCTAACGCTCGGCGAGATTGTCGCCTGGCGCGCGGAGGCCGAGGGCCTCTCTCGGGACCTGGTCCAGGTCCTGGGTGTCCGGGGGCTGGACCGCGATGCCGACGCGAGGACCTGGGATCGGCCGTTTGTCATGCCGTCGCCGAATATGCCGACTTACGAGACGGCGCTGGTTTACCCCGGCGCGTGTCTCGTGGAGGGAACGAATCTGTCGGAGGGGCGCGGGACGACTCGCCCGTTCGAGGTGGTGGGCGCACCGTGGATCGATGGGCTGCGCCTGGCAGAGTCGCTTCATGAGCTGCAGATGCCCGGCTTTCGAGCTCGTCCGGTCACCTTTTGCCCCACCTTTCAAAAGCATGCGGGAAGTGTGTGTGGGGGGGTGCAGGTTCATGTGACGGACCCAAGGTCGTTCCGACCGTTCGAGACCTACCTGTGCCTCGTGGCTCTCGCCCACGCCCAGGCCCCCGGCCAGTTTGCATTTCGTACGGACGCCTACGAATTTCGGGACGATGTGCCGGCCTTCGACCTCATGTGCGGGGACTTCGACGCTCGTACGCGGATTCTCCGCGGGGACGATCCACGTGAGCTGGCGCGCGCGGTCGCCGCCGTGGACGACGGGGACCGCGCGATCGTGGATGAGGCTTTGCGAGCGGCCCATGCACGCAGCGTGTGATCCCCGGTCGGCACGAGCTTGCAGCCCGCAGCCCGCAGTCCCATCGGAATAAACGAGAGCGCCGGGGCGTCGTGGTTTCGAGTGCGCGGCATATCGTCGAAGCTCGGCCCCGTCGCTGGGTGACAGTGCCCGTTTTCCAAGAAATGATCGAAACCCGCGTGCTCGCCGCCCGTATCGTGTTCAGGTAAGAAGTGCTGTCGCTCCTGGCCGTCGCGGCTGTTTCGCGAGGGCTCGAACCGCGAACCTTGAGGGCTTGCGCGTGCCCCTCCCCCACCGCGCAAGTCCGCGCGTCCGGGCGGCCTCACGGTCGTCCGGACGCGTTTTTTTTGTGGGTTTGATTCATGAGGTTGGCCTCGCCGATAGACCTGTCGCTCTCGAAAACCTCCCCGCAGATCGATTTGCCGTGATCGGGTCGCTCTTGCCCCAAAGGCACACGGGCCAGCGCGGTACCGCGCGGAGGCTCATTTCCATGCAAGGTCTCGGGTGCACGTGCCGGGGCGATCGAACGTCTGCTGTCTCGGTTGAGCCGTGCTCCGGTCTTGCGAACCGCTAGCCGACCGACTCCGCGAGGGGCCCGACGATGGGCGACAGGCAAGCATCGCGCGCACGGCGGATGTCGTGCAATTCGAGTGAGAGGACGCTCAAGGGCTGGACTTCGATGGCCAGAGTCGTCCCGCAGGTGTCTCCGATGCGAGCCGCAGGCACGCCGGCGGCATGGGCCATCGCCGTCACCGGGTCGACCTGCGTGGGAGCCAGGCTCACGACAACGCCCGACGCAGTCTCGCCGAACAGCATCGCCAAAGCGTCGATGGGTGATGGGGCCATAGCGAGCTTGATGCGCGCGCCGATCGATTCGGCCCCGCTGACGCAGCACTCGGCCAGTGCGACGGCAAGACCGCCATCGCTTACGTCGTGGGCGCTGTCGAGCCTGTGAGATCGAGCCAGTTCGAGAACAAGCCTCTGCAGGCGCACCTCCGCGTCGAGGTCGATGAGCGGAGCGTCACCCTCCAGTCGGCCCATTCTGCGGACCAGCCACTCGCTTCCGGACAGTGCCCGCGCCCCGGTGGCCGCTGGGCTGCCCAGGAGCAAAACGGCTCTTCCGGTGCCTTTGAAGCCAGCCGTCAGGATGTCGGCTGAATGCTCGATCAGACCGACGGCGGCAACGGTGGGTGTCGGCAGTATGGATCGCGAGGCCACGCCACGCTCGCCGGGCCCACGCACAGCGGTCTCGTTGTACAGGCTGACGTTGCCACTGACGATGGGTACGTCGAGCGCCCGACACGCAGCCGCGATGCCGTCGATGCTACGCGCGAACGAGTCCATGACTTCGGGCCGCTCGGGGTTTCCGAAGTTGAGGCAGTCCGTGATGCCGACGGGTTGCGCACCGCTGCACACGAGGTTTCTGCACACCTCGGCAACGGCCATGGCGGCTCCGACGAACGGATCGAGCTCGCACATGCGGCCATTGCAGTCGACCGCGAAGGCGAGATTTTTTTCGACCGTTCGTCGATCTGTGGTCTCACATCTCACTCGCACGACGGCGGCGTCGGAGCCGCAGCGGACCAGCGTGCCGCCCCGCACAATCTGATCGTACTGGCGCCAAACCCAAGCTCGCGATCCGATGTTTGGCGACGAAAGCAGGTCAAGCAGCTCCCTCGAAAGATCGGACGGGATCGGGATCGTCGCGCGATCGACGCCCGTCGGCCGCCGGTCTGGCGTCGCGCGCGGCCGGTCGTAGCAAGGAGCGTCGTCCGTGAGCACGCCGATAGGAATGTCGCAGACGATCGCGGGCTTTCCACGGGGGGTCGCGTGCGGCGCCAGCGGGTCGTACCCGGGAGTGGCTCGTACTACCCAACGCTTCGTGTCGGTCACGCGACCGATGATCGCCGCGTCGAGTTCCCAGCGAGCGCACACATCGAGGACGCGCGACTCTTTGCCGGGCTTCGCGACGAGAAGCATGCGTTCCTGCGACTCACTGAGCAGAATTTCGTACGGGGTCATCGCCTTGGCCCGCCGCGGGACGCTATCGAGATCGAGTTCCACGCCGTTGCCCGCCCGCCCCGCCATCTCAACGCTGGACGACGTCAGCCCCGCGGCCCCCATGTCCTGGATCCCCTCGAGGACGTCCTGCGAGAAGAGCTCGAGGCACGCTTCCAGCAAGAGTTTTCCCATGAACGGATCGCCGACCTGCATGGTCGATCGCATCGCAGGCCGTTTGCAGTCTTGCCCGGGTGAGGCGGTCGCCGCGAACTCGTCGCTCGCCATAGTCGCGCCGTGAATGCCGTCGCGGCCTGTTTTCGCGCCGATGTAAATGATGCTGTTTCCGATGCCGGTTGCCCGCCCATAAAACAATCGACCCGCCGGCGCGATCCCGCAGGTGAAGGCGTTGACGAGAATATTGCCGTCGTAGCGCTCGTCGAACTGAAGCTCGCCACCGACGGTCGGCACTCCGATGCAATTTCCATAGCCGCCGATTCCCGCGACCACCCCCCGGAGCAACTCGGGCGTTCTGGGGTGTTCGGCTCGGCCGAAGCGAAGGGAATTGAGACTCGCGATGGGGCGTGCACCCATGGTGAAGACATCCCGCAAGATGCCTCCGACGCCCGTCGCGGCCCCTTGATGGGGCTCGATGAAGCTCGGGTGATTGTGCGACTCCATCTTGAATACGGCGGCCACGCCGTCCCCGATATCGACGACCCCGGCATTCTCGCCCGGACCCTGAATGACGCGCGGTCCACTCGTCGGAAGACGTCGCAAGTGCACGCGGCTCGACTTGTACGAGCAGTGTTCGCTCCACATGACGCTGAACACGCCGAGCTCCGCGTACGTCGGCGTACGGCCGAGCGCGGCGAGCACTCGCTGGTATTCGTCGTCGCTTAGCTTGTGACGCTCGACGATGGCCGGGTTGATCGGAGGGTCGTTCGGAAAGCTCGCGACGGACATCGATTACGCGATCTGAAAACGAAAGGGGCGAGATGGAGCAAGCCTAGCGCCAATGGGCCGTCGCGCGAAAGTGGATCGCCGCGACTTCGAACGCGTGCTACCGGTAACGGGAGCATGCGGGCCTGTGTCGTCGTCTTCCCCGGTTCCAATGCCGATGCGGAGATGATCCACACGCTGCGCGAGGTGTGTGGGGCGCCGACCGCGGTCGCGTGGCACACCGATTCGGCGCTGCCGGACGCGGTGGACTTGGTTGCGATTCCCGGTGGCTTCAGCTACGGCGACTACCTGCGCACCGGGGCGATTGCCAAGGTGAGCCCGATTGTGCGCGCTGTGCGCGCGCACGCCCTTCGCGGCGGCTTCGTGCTAGGGGTGTGCAACGGTTTTCAGATTCTCACGGAGGCGGGAATGTTGGCCGGCGCGCTCACACGGAACGCGCATCAGCGGTTCGAATGCGGGGATTGGTTCGTCAAAGCGACGGCCGAAGGGCCGTTCACCCCGCGTGTCGGTGAGGTCTGGCGGCTACCGATCGCTCATGGGGAAGGACGGTTTCAAGCCGACGCCGAGACGCTGCGCCGCTTGGAGGGCGAGGGCCTCATTGGGCTTCGCTATTGCAGTCCGGGCGGCGAGATTGAAAATCGCGCGAACCCGAACGGCAGTCTCCAGGCGATCGCAGGGATCTACGGCGGGCCCCGCAAGAACGTGTTCGGATTGATGCCCCATCCCGAGCGCATGAGCGAGTCCTGTCAGGGGGGCGTTGACGGACGAAAACTGTTCGAGAGCGTGCTGGCCGCCTGACAGGGATCGGACATGGGCGCGTGTGCGGGCCATCGGGCAAGGCCGTCACACTTCAAATTCGGCTTTCTCGAGGATCTCGGTAACGCGCCACAAGAACGAGTTGGCGGCGACGCCGTCAACCACGCGATGATCGTACGAAAGAGCCATGTACATGAGCGGGTGGATCGCGATCTGGTCTTCGCCTTCCGCTTCGACCACGACCACGCGCTTCTGAATTTCGCCCATTCGCAGGATTCCGACGTTCGGCTGATTGATGATCGCGCCGCCGAAGAGGTTGCCCTTGAGTCCGGGATTGGACACGCTGAACGTGGCCCCGCTCAGATCGTCGATCGTGATCTTGCCGGCCTTGGCGCGCTTCGCAACATCGTCAATGGCGCGCACGATGCCACGCACCCCGAGCTCGTCCGCCCGCCGGACCACGGGAACGACAAGGCCGTCGGGCGAATCGACGGCCACGCCCAAGTTGACGTCGTGAAGGATCACGTAGGCGTCGTCGATGACCCGAGCGTTCACCTGCGAGTTCTCGCGCAGTGCGCGCGCCGTCGCCACGACGACGAAGGCGAGCATGGTCAAGCTCATTCCCTCGGCCTTGTACCTCTCTTTGTTCGCATCGCGCAGCTTGCTCGCTCGGTGCAGATCCACTTCTGCGACCGTCACGACGTGGGGCGAAGCGAACTTCGAGTACGTCATGTGATCGGCGGTGATCCGCCGCCGCCGCGTGAACGGAACGACCTTGTCGCCGTCGCTTGGCTTGTACGCGGGCACTTTGAACGCGCCGAACCCGACACCCGGGATCGGCGGAACGAAACCGCCGCCGAGGTTGATGGCCTGCGCAAGCTGTGTCGTCTTTGGCGTCGCTCGGGGTGGCGGGGGCGGCTCGATGGCGGGTGGCGGTGGCGCCGACGAACGGGGGGGAGCTCCCAGCGGGTTCGACCCCGCGGGGCCGGACGCGCCTGCAGCGCGCATCACGTCGTCCTTCGTCACGCGGCCGCGTTCGCCCGTTCCAAGAACGTGTTCCAGATCGACGTCGTTCTCGAGAGCCGTTTTGCGCGCGACCGGTGTCGCCAGTGGACCGCCCATGACGCTTCGACCTGGCGCGATCGCGCCGTCCGACGCCGGTGCGCTCGCCGCTGCCGGACGCGGCGCGATCGCGCCGTCCGGCGCCGGCACGTTCGCCGCTGCCGGTATCGAGACCGGAGCACCGGGGGCTTCCGACAGGCTCGCGCTGCTTCTCGCGCGGTCGTCGATCTGCGCGATGAGGGTCTTCACCGGCACGACCTGCCCTTCGGCCACCAGCAACTTGGCAATTCGCCCCGCCGCTGTCGCGGTCAATTCAGTGTCCGCCTTGTCGGTCGCGATGGACACGATCGGCTGATCTTTGGCGACGACGTCTCCTTCGCGCACGAGCCACTTGGAAATGGTCCCCTCACTGACGCTCTCGCCAAGCTGGGGAAGGGTCACGTCGATGAGCATGGGCCGATCGCTCTCCAACCGCGAATGGGACGCTAGCCTATAGCGTCGCTGGTCGGGACCGCAATTGCGCGACGAAGTATCCGTCTGTCCCGTGCACGTACGGCAAGAGGCGGAAGCAAGATCGGTCGCGCCCCGCGGTCGCTAGGGCCACGGGTGCTTCGAACGGAGACAGGGAAAGCTCGGGTCGCGCACGAAGCAGCCCATCGATGACGTCTTCGCTCTCCTCGCGCAAGACGCTGCAGACGACGTACACGAGGGTGCCTCCGGGACGCACGTGCCCAGCCGCGCGTGTGACCAGAGCAATTTGCGTGCTCGCCATGGACGCGAGGTCCGTCGGGTCGCGCCGGAGTGCGATCTCGGGGCGTCTCCGCAAGGTTCCCACACCCGAGCAAGGCGCGTCGACGAGCACTCGATCGTAAAGGTCCCGGACCTCGCCCGAGCCCGCACGCCAATCGACGGCGAGGGTGCGCCGGGGACTCAATCCGACTCGAGCCAGCTCTTCGCGCAGGCGGACCAGCTTGGCTGGGATCGCGTCGCAGGCGTCTACCGCTCCGCTTTGTCCGACGGCGCGGGCCAGGAGCGCGGTCTTGTTGCCACGGCCCGCGCATGCGTCGAGGACGACTTCGCCGGTCCGCGCCCCGACGGCGAGCGCCGCAACTTGGGAACCCTCCTCCTGGACCGACCAGGCGCCCTCCTGCCAGCCCGGTAGTTGCTGCGGTTTGCCGGCTCCACGTGCGACGATGGCGAGGGGCGAGATGCGGCCCTTCTCGAACCTCCCGTGCGGCGCGGCGGCGCCGACGCGGTCGATCCAGGCGTCGCGTTCGGAAGCGCGCTCGACGCGGAGGCCGACCGCGGGCGGCTCAAGGCCGTAGCGGAGAAACGCGAGCGCGCCCTCCGCCGACAGAGTCCGCTCGAGCGCTTCCCGAAGCCAGCTCGGGGTCGAGCCGATCAGCGCTTGCTCGCGGGCGTCGTGGCCAAGCGTCGGCACATGCGCCGACAGTTTTCTCAGAATAGCATTCGTGAACGAAGCGACGCGCTCTCCTCGCGCCAAACGAGCAGCGGCGACGGCTTCACTCACCGCCGCGAACGGTGGGATGCGCGTGAAGACCAATTGGTACGCCGCGACGAGGATGACCGCGCGGATACGCGCGTCGAGCTTGTGAGTGCCGCGTGGTGCGAAAGCCGCGATCTGCTCAAGGAGCCACGGCGCGACCCGCAGCGTTCCATAGACGAGTTCGGTAGCTAACGCGCGATCGCGGGGCGCCAGCTGTACGTTGCGGGTAAGCTCGGCTTCCAGCACGGCTGACGCGAACGCGGCTTCGCGTTCGACGCGCTCAATCACCCGCGTCGCGACGTCCCGGGCATCGCTCACGTCAAGAGCTCTCGAACTTGCGTTACGATGACGTCCCAGCGCCGTTCGACGTCGTTCTTGAATGCAACGAGCATCAACAGCACGAGCATGATCATCCCGGCTAGGCTCGCCACCTCGCGTGCCCGCATCGGAAGCGGGCGTCGACGAGCCGCCTCGAAAACGAAGAACAACAGGTGCCCGCCGTCGAGGACCGGGATGGGCAGTAAGTTGATCATGCCGAGGTTGACCGAAATCAGAGCCATCGCCCAGACGAAGTACGCGGCACCCTTGGCCCCGGCTTGCCCGGCGATATCGTACATGGTGATGGGTCCACCTACGCTCGAGATGGACACGCGCCCCTGGGCCAATCGAAGCATGCCGATGCCGATGAACTTGATGACGCTCGCCGTTTCCTCAACGCCATGCGCGAGGGCGTAGAGCACTCGGTGGGGGTTCGGCACGAGGCGGTCGGGCGCGATAGGCACCCAATGGTCGGTCCGGAAGACGTAACGCTCGTAGTGCTGGCCGAACTCGTCCTCCCACTGTTCCTTGCGCAGCTGAAAGAAGCCTCTCGTCAGCACTCCGTCGCGAATCCATCGAAGTTCGTGCATTCGATCGGCGCCTGCGACAAGTTCGTCCTCCATGGATCGCCAGAGTCGTTGGGGCGTGCCGTCCAGCATCGTAATGCGGTCGCCCGGTCGCAATCCGGCACGCCATTCGCTGGACGCCTGCGGCACGAACGCCACGTACATGTCCGCGTTCTCGATGCCGGTGCGATCGGCCACGTCGACGGCGCGCGCTTCGGCGTCGGGGGGCGGTGTGCTGCCCGGCAACCGTGGCACCGGTGTCAGCTGGGCGACGCCCGGCTCGAGGACAGCGAGCTTGCAGAGGCCGCCGAGCGCGCTCGGGGCGTCGACCGGCCGCAAATAGCTGAGGACGACTTGATCGCCCCGGTTTTGAGCCAGCAGATCGACGAGATCGACGAACCGATCGACGCGACGCCCGTTGAGCGCTGTGATGCGATCGAATGTTTGAAGCTTCGCGTGTCCCGCAGGTGAGTCCGGCTGTGTCACGCCGATCACCGCCTCCGGGAACCTGGGGTCGATCCCGATGCGTCCCGTGTGCTCGACGATGTCGAGCTCCTTGACCTCCTTCTCGTCATCGGGCGTGACGATGACGTCGAGCTCTCTGCCGTCTCGCTTCACCGTCAGGGTTACGGGACTTCCGGCGCGCTGCGCGATCACGCGCTGCACCTCGGGAAAGCTTGTCACATCGCTGCCGTCGACCCGCTCGATGCGGTCTCCAGGCTTGAGTTTGCCGTCGGCCGGCTTGCCCGGGATGACGACTCCCACGGTGGGCGGCAAGAACTGCTCGTCCTCGAGGAACACCGAAGTGTAGAGAGCGATGGGAAAGAGCAGGTTCATAGCCGGCCCGGCCAGTACGATGACAACCCGCTTCCAAAGCGCTTGAGCTTCGAATGTGCGGCCTCGCTCCTCTGGCAAGATCGGCTCGCTGGTCTTGCTCTCCTCGAGCATCTTTACGAACCCGCCAAACGGGAGCAGAGCGATGCAGTACTCCGTTTCCTTGCCGCGGAGTCGCAGGACTTTCGGACCGAAGCCGATCGAAAACGTGAGAACTTTAACGCCGAAGATCTTGGCGAAAGCGAAGTGGCCCGACTCGTGAATGAAGATCAGCGAGCTGACGAGTAGGACGAAATACAGAAGGTCCACGGCGATCCGACTGGGCAGCGGAGTAGCATACGGGCGCGGTCGTGCGCGTCGTGCGCCGCTCGAGGGCTCGAGAGCGAATGTCGCGGCCAAACCATCGGCCCTCTGCATTCCAACGATCGGCGCTCGGACGGCGCCGGTCAGTCAAAGACGCTCCGCGACAATGAGCCATTCGAGCGGACTCAACGCTTCCAGTCGAGCTTCCCAGAGCGGAGAGAACGTTTCGCGCCACTGGCTCGCTTCGAGAAGGCGAGTCTCGATCGACGTGCGCGCCACCCCGTCTTCGAACACGCACGTGTGCGTCCCGGTACGTGTGATTCGCCGCTCGTCGGTGGGCGGCACCGACGATGCGGCCTCAAGCCACGCGACCGTGGGAACCTCCGCCAAGAACCGTCCCCCGCGCACGATGACGCGGCCGAGCTCGTGGACCAACCCGCTGACGGTGGCCTCGTTGGGTGGGTGCGCGAGCGTTCCATGCAGGGCGATGGCGGCGCCGAACGTCGCGTCGGCGAACGGCAGCGGCGGTTGCCAGAAGTTGGCAAGGACGAGGGGGATGCGGCGTGCTCTGCGGGCGCAGATCGCGAGCATTCGGGGCGAGACATCGAGCCCCGTCGGCTCGTATCCGCGATCGAGAAGCGCCGTGAGTTCGCGTCCAGGTCCGACACCCAAGTCGAGCACCCGAACTGGAGCCGGCGGCAATTCGCTCAGGATGCGGATCATCCGCCGTCGCGACTCGGCGGCCGGAAGCGCGTACACTCGGTCGTAGCGCCCAGCGATCGCGTCGAAGAAGCGAGCGGAGTCGTCGACGCTCATCGGGCAAGATCGCAATAGGCGAGGTAAAGCGCTTCGTGGATGCCTGCGAGCGCGATGGCCCGGCGGACCAGCCCCGCCCGCTCGCCATCGCTCCACGGGGCTTCCGGTCGTCGGGCGGCGCCGCGGCTGTGGGCGTGCCCGAGGAGCGCACCGAGATGCGCGATCAGCGATTCGAGATCGTTCGTGTCGAGCCGTGCGAGATCGAGCTTGTCTTCTTGCGGCGCCAAGCGCCGAACCAAAATGGAACGGCGGCCGATGCATGTGGTTCCCATCATGCGCGGCGGGTGGGAGAGGCATTCGACCGTTGCCGTGCGCACGCGTTCGGCGGGTTGGAGGTCCGCGGCGGTTGCGAGATTCGCGCCCGATGGCTCGCCTTGCGACTTCATGTCGAAGATCCAGCCGCCGTCCACGTCGCCCCTGCCCCGTACGAGAACGGCGACGCGCAGGCAGCCTAGGCTGCCCGTGCCAGCGACTCGAAAGGCAGCGTCGATGACCTCAAGCGACTCGGGCGTCATGCGCGCGGCTTTGGCAAGACCTTTGGCGTACTGCCCGAACGCGCGCTCGCATTTCGCGCGCAACTTCCGCGTGAGCTCCTCGAACCGAGCGCCGCGGATGAATCGCCGTTGGCCTCGTACGACCTCCGTTCTCGCGTCGAGAAACGACTTGCGCGAACGCGTTCGAATTTGGTCGATGAGCGCCGTGACGACGTGCGGAGCCGACCCAGGCCGACGACGATCGAACGCCGCGTCGACGTACGCGTCGATCAGGACGTGGCAAAGCTCCAACGTGCGAATTCCGTTGAAGCCGAATCCCCGTGCGCCGAGAACGACGCTGGTCGCCAGGCGGAGGACGTCGAGTCGCCACGGCGCCACCATGGCGTCGTCGAAGTCGTTCAGGTCGAACACGATCGGTTCCTTCGCATGCGAACGTGGCGTCTCGCGCTTCGACAGCGCTCCGGCGCGATAAGCGCCGAAGTTTTCGACGTGCGCGTCACCGACCACCCACCCCTTGCCGCGAGGGCCTTCGCGCAGCCAAGGGTCGCGCCCGAGCAGCTCGTAAAAGAGAGGCGCCGATCCTCGCAGGAGACCCAACGGCGACGCCGTCATGCGTGCCGATTTTTGCGCCAGCAAATGCGGAAAGCGCGCGACGCGTGCTCGATCGATTTCCAGCTGGCGATGAGCGAGGCGGATGGGGTCGACGGTCAACATTCGCAACAGGCAGCAAGGTCAGACGTTACCGGATCGGTCGGCCAGCCGTCGAATCGAGACGACTCGCCGACTGTCCCGCCCCTGGCCGTGCCGTGCACACGAGCGGAGCGAATCGCGCGAGCGGAACCGCGTCCTTGACTAGAGTGATCCGATGCTCCGGATCGCCCAAGTACTCGAGCGCGGCCTTGCGGGCTCCCCGCCGTGGCACCGCGGGGTTTCCCGCCCTTGGCTCTGGACCTTCGGACGCAGCGTCGCGCGGAGACTGGAGTGGCCCCGGCACGTGCGAGTCGTTGCCGTCGGAGGCGCGACTCTCGGCGGATCGGGCAAGACGCCGCTCGCGATCGCCTGTGCGATGGAGCTTTCGGCCGTGGCTCGAACCATTTTGGTCGGGCATGGCTACCGAGCCGCGGTTCGCCGCACTCGGTTCGTCTTGCCGAGCGACGCGGTCGGATTGGTGGGCGACGAGGCGATCGTGGCCGCGCGCGACCTCGAGGCCTCGGGTTTGGGGGCGCGGGTCGTTGTGGGACCTACACGATCGGCTGCGGTCGCGTGGGCGGCCGGCGAAGCGGACGTCCTTGTGCTCGATGGCGTGTGCCAGACGGCGCCCACCCGAGCATCTCTGGCTCTTCTCGCCGTTGACGCCTCCGAACCATGGGGAAGCGCCGCTGCCTTGCCGCCGTGCGGAGACTTGCGTGCGCCCGTCTCCACGTTGCTGGACGCGTGTGACGGGGTCGTGCCGCTCGGGGATTCCGCCCGGTTGCCGCTCTCTTTCGCGCAACCCGGACGCACCATGCCGATTTGGCCCGCGAAGGTGGAGTCGCGGGGTGCCTGGCTGCACACTGGGCGGCCTGGTGCCACTCGCCCGGAGGAGCTCCTGTCGTGGGAGACCCTTCGGCGGTTGCGCGTCGGCCTCGTGACGGCGATGGCCAGGCCGGACCGCGTCGTGCGTGGCTTGGCACTCCGCGGTGTGCGCCCGTGCGCGGTCGTGTGCGCGCAGGACCACGGGCCTGTGGGTGCCAGCGCCGTTCGGGCCTGTTTCAAAAGAGCGCAGGCGGAGCGCGTGGAGGTCTGGCTTTCGACGCCGAAGTGCGCTTTGCACGTGGATGGCGCGAGGTTGGGTGCCCCCGTGGCGGTTCTAGAGTACGGCCTCGGACTGCCTCCCACGCTCGTGGCACTCCTTCGGGCGATCGCCCTGCCTTGACCGGCGGGGGGGGTGAGCCATAGCCTCAATGGCTACGAGGCATTGCCCAGAATGCCCGCGGGCGGCTCTGCACGTCGCGCCGCAGCAACCGGATCGTGAGGCGACGCGCGTGAGCGAGTCCGAGGAGAAAACTCGAGTCACAGCCATCGTGCAGAAGCCGCTCGGGGGAGACGAAGGAGCCCCGAAGGGCAACGACTGTCTTGTGGTCATCTATACGAAGGAGCCATCCCTCCTCGGCCGCCGCTTCGTCCTCGACGCGAGCCCGATCCGCATTGGGCGCGGCGCCGAAAACCACATCGTGCTCGAGGGCGACAGCGTGTCGCGCCGGCACGCTCACTTCGAGCAGCGGAGCGGAGCGTGGTGGTGCGTCGACGACGGTTCGACCAACGGCTCTTACGTCAACGACGACCAGATCATGCGCGAGGCTCGCCTCGGCAACAACGATCGCATCAAGATTGGCCCGACCATTTTCAAGTTCCTTTCGGGTCAAGACGTCGAGGCGCAGTACCACGAAGAGATCTACCGGATGACCATCATCGATGGTCTCACGCAGGTACACGTGAAGCGCTACCTGCTCGAGTCGCTCGACAAGGAGATGATCCGCGCGCGACGCCACGTCCGCGACCTCAGTTTTTTGATGCTCGACATTGACCATTTCAAGAAAATCAACGATCTCCACGGCCATCTTGCGGGTGACTACGTGTTGAAGGAAGTGGCCCGGCTCATCCAACAGCGCATTCGTCGCGACGAGGTGTTGGCTCGTTACGGCGGTGAGGAATTTGCGATCATCCTGCCCGAGACCAACAGTGAAGGCGCCCGCGCGCTCGCCGAGGGGCTCCGAGAAAAAATCGAACAGAGTCGTTTCATTTTCCAGGGTGAGGTCATTCGCGTCACGATTTCCATCGGGGGATCGGTACTTCCCGAAGGCGATCGCACGAGCACGGATTTGATTAAGCGCGCGGACGAGAAGCTTTATGAGGCGAAACGTGCGGGACGAAACCGCGTCATCGTTTGAGCCCGCCGCCGCTGTCGCCGACCAATGACCGAACGATTACCGGACATCCGAATGATGCCCCCGGGACCGGGGTCTCGTGCGATGGTCGCTCGTCTCGCTGCCGTCGAGTCGCCGTCGGTAGACGCCAGGCGGGAAGCGCGGGCGCAAGCGAGCGGCTTGGATCAGACGGCGATTGTGTACGCGTCCGCGTCGGGGACCAACGTCACGGACGTCGACGGCAATCGCTACGTCGACCTGGCCGCAGGCTTCGGTGCGTTGCTCCTGGGTCATGTGCCGCCCACCGTAGCGCGCGCCGTCGAGGCGCAGGCAACCCGACTTTGGCTGGCGCTCGGCGACGTCTTTGGGTCTGACGCAAAGGTCGCACTTTGCGAGAGGCTCGCGAACATCCATCCGGCGCCGGGTGCCCGTGTCATGCTCGGATCGAGTGGGGCGGACGCCGTGACAGCCGCGCTGAAGACCGCCGTCGTCGGATCTGGACGCGGCGGCCTGCTCGCGTTCGACGGCGGGTATCACGGGCTGTCGCATGGCCCTCTGGCCGCGTGCGGGCTGCGCCCCCAATTTCGCGAGCCGTTCTCGACGCAGCTCAACCCGCATGTGTGGTTTGCGCCCTATCCAGTCGACGACTCCTCGCTCGATCGCTCGCTTCAGGTGGTCGAGGCGGTTCTACGGCGGGGCGACGTCGGGGCCGTGCTTGTCGAGCCGATCCTTGGACGAGGGGGGTGTGTCGTGCCCGTTTCCGGGTTTCTGCCTGCGCTCCGCGCGGCATGCGACCGAGCTGACGCGTATCTGGTTTGCGACGAGGTCTGGACCGGGCTTGGCCGCAGCGGGGCCTGGCTCGCGAGCGCCGACGCCGGGGTCGTCGCCGATATCGTGTGTCTGGGCAAAGGCCTCGGCTCGGGATTGCCCGTGAGCGCCTGCATCGGTAGCGCGCGCGCGATGGAGGCGTGGGGCAAGCACGGGGGCTCCACGATCCACACGGCGACCCACTTTGGCGCCCCTCTCGCGTGCGCCGCGGCGATCGCCACGCTCGATACGCTCCACGCTCAGCAGCTGCCGGAGCGGGCACGTGCCGTCGGACAACGCTGGCAAGCGCTGTTGCGCGACCGGGTCGGCGGGCGAGGGGTGCGCGCCGTTCGCGGCCGCGGTCTGATGATCGGGGTCGAGATAGAGGGGGGCTCCGTGCGTGCTCTTCGCGTGGTCCGCCGCTTGTTGCAGCGCGGGTGGATCGTCTTAACGGGAGGAGCGGAGGGGGACGTGCTCACCCTCACCCCACCGCTTACGGTCGATGAACCTTTGCTCGAAGCCTTTGCCGATGCTCTGTGCACGTGCCTGGCATGACCCCGATCCACGCCCGGAGCGAGTCGCTTCACCGCAGGGTGCGAGCGATCGTGCAGGCGTTCGAGCGGAGTCGTGCGGCGCCCGAGCCGTTCGATGCGCTTGCTGCCGATCTTGTCCGGTTTCAAGCGGCGACCGTCCCGGGCTATCGGCGTCTGTGTTTGGCTCGTGGCATCGATCCCCAGGCGGTCGTGCGAGCCGAGCAAGGACCCGCCGTGCCGACCGATGCGTTCAGGTTGGCGCGAGTCTTCGCCTTCGCCGAAAGGGACGCCGCGTTCGTGTTCCGGACGAGCGGCACGACGCTCGGTGCGCGCGGCTCCCACGCGATGCGTCACACCCGAACGTATGACGCGGCGGCACTCGCGTTCGGCCGTGCGATGATCGCGCGCGACCTGACCCTCCCGGTGCCCGTCGTGACGATCGGTCCTAGCGTCTCCGAGGTCCCTGATTCCTCGCTGACGCACATGTATGCCCTTTTCGCTCGTCAGTTCGGGCCGTCGAGGGCCGTCGAAATGACGTTCGTCCACTCCGGGTCGTTGCGAGTCGAAGCGTTGAGAGAATGCGTCGCTGCTCTCCGCCCGGACGTTCCGGTCATCGTCCTTTCGACGAGCTTTGCCCTTGTCCACTTGCTTGACGCCCTGGGTGCCGAGAGTCTGGCTTTGCCCGCGCGAAGCCGCGTGGTGCAGACCGGTGGCTTCAAGGGAAGGTCGCGGGAGGCGTCGGCCTCCGAGCTCCGCCAAGGCGTGGCTCGGTGCTTCGCCGTGCACGAGCGGTCGGTCGTCGGCGAATACGGAATGACCGAGCTTTCGAGCCAGTTCTGGGAGGCGACGCTCGTCGACGAAGGGGCCGCGCAGGGGGTTTACTTCGAGCCGCCTTGGGCGCGCGTCGTCCCGGTCGATCCCGAGACCTTGGTGCCGGTTTCTCACGGGAAAATCGGGATTGCCCGGATCGAAGACTTGGCGAACGTGGACAGCGCCTGGGCCGTTCTGACTCAGGACCTGGTTCGCCGCGTCGCTGGCGGATTCGAGTTCATCGGTCGCGCGGCAGGGGCGCCGATGCGGGGCTGCTCGATCGCTCTCGACGAGATGCTATCGGCGTCGCCATGAGTTGTAGCGGGTCCGCGTGACGCGAACGCTCGATCAGCGGGTGGACGACGTGCGGCGGCTACTGCACGCGGCGCAACGCGTGTACGACGCACGTGCGGCGATCGTTCCGCAGATTGCGCACTCGACAGGACTGACGCACGAAGGGGTCGAGCTTGGATTCGAATCGCTCGAGCGACAGGCATCCGACGCGGATCTCCGCACCCTGGTGGCGGGAGCCGGTGACGCAGAGCGGGTGCACGTCGTGCTTTCGGCGAACGTATTCGTCGCCCCACTTCGGGCCCTCGCCCTCGCTCGTGCCACCTCGACTCGGGTCAGTGTGCGTCCATCTCCAAGGGAACCGAACCTGACGCGTGCGCTCGTCGAGATGTCGGGCGACGACACGATTGCGATAGTCGAGGACCGCGACCTGTCTCGCGTCGAGCGAGGCGAGATCCACGTGTACGGTCGCGACGAGACGATCGCCGCGGCGCGCGCGTGCGCTCGCCCCGGTATCGTCGTCCGCGAGCACGGAGCCGGGCTCGGAATCGCAATCGTGACACGCCTTGCGGATGTCGATGCTGCGGCCGAGGCTTTGGCGAATGACGTGGTTCCTTTCGATCAGAGAGGCTGCCTCAGCCCACGCGTCGTTCTCGTCGAGGGCGATGCCGATCGCGGCGAGCGGTTCGCCTCGACGCTCGACGCGCATCTCTCGGAATGGGGGCGTCGCGTACCCCGGGGCGCGCTCTTCGAAGCCGAGGTCGCCGACGCCGTCGTTTGGCGCGAGGCGCTGGCGTTCGCCGGCCGGCTGTGGCGCGGCCCGTGTCACGACGTCGCGCTGGCGCCGCCTTCAGGCCCGCTGGCCATCCCGCCGCCGGGACGTTGCGTTCACGTTCTGACGGCTCGCTCGCTCCTGGATGTCGTGGCCCAAATCGCGCCCATCGCCCGCTTCGTCGTCGCAGTCGGCACGGACGACCCGAAAGCGGTCGAGGGTGTAGGGATGCGCGGCTCGCGAGTTTCTCTTTTGGGACGCATGCAGCGTCCTCCCATGGACGGTCCGGTCGATCGCCGCCCATTTTGATGCCGACTTGGGCTTAGTTCAACCGTCCGCAGCGCGACTCAACGCGCCGGTCGCCCTCGCTTCGCTGCACACTCCCGCTGTGCGCGCCCAGCGGACTTCTCTTACGTGGCTTCGCGAGCCGCCTTGTTTGGGATGATCTGCACACGCCGCTGGGGCTCTTCGCCCATGCTCTCGGTGCGGACGCCTTGGATCTCGCGCAAGGCCATGTGAACGATCCGCCGCTCGCGCGCGCTCATGGGGTCGATCGTGATCACTTTGCCCTCGGTGGCCACCCGCTGGGCCAAGCGCCGAGCCATTTGCGCCAGTTGGTCCTCGTGTCGCGCGCGGTAACCCTCTGCATCGACGATGATATGCCGGCGCGGTTCGCCGGGTCTCACGACGACGCGAGCCGTCAAATACTGGATCGCGTCGAGCACGTTTCCTTTTTTGCCGATGATGCGCCCGGCGTCGGGCCCTTCGAGCTCGATTCGGATCTCGTCGGGTGAGCCCTCGCCGTCGTCTGGCGCGAGGTTCACCTCGACGGTCATCTGCATCGCCTTCACGAGTGTTCGGACGAAGGCGAGCGCCTTCTGGGTCTGCGCGTCGAGCGTCGACTCGTCGAGCGCGGGAGCCGACCCCGGATCACGACGCGATCCGGAATCGGGACTTGGCCCGGGTCCGCTCGAGGGGCGTGGCGACGCCGAGGGTCTCTTCGACGAGGCCGAATGAATGTCGGTCTTGGGCGGCTGCCCCGATCCTTGGTGCTCCTCAGACACGAGCCTTTCCCTTCCGCAGCGACGCGGTCGTTGCCGCTCCTTGATCGCGCTTCTTCGAACCGTTGTCTTTTTTCTGCCCGTCGGTCAAGGCGATGACACCACCCTGGTTCGACGATGGCCCCTCCCCACGCGGGAACACCTTCTCTATCACGAGCTGCTGGGTGATTCCGAGCACGCTGTTCGTCAGCATGTAGACGCCGAGAGCGGCGGGCAAAAACAGCATCATCACTGTAAAAATGCCCGGCATCAGCCAGGTCATCATCTTCTGTTGCATTGGATCCATCCCCTGTTGTGGGACGATCCTCTGCTGCACGATCATGGCGACCCCGAGGACGAACGGCAAAACGAAGTATCGGTCGGGCGCGGAGAGATCCGAGAACCACAAGAACCTGGTGTGGAAGAACTCCACAGCCGTTTGAAGCGTGGCGTAGAGCGCAAACCAGATGGGCATCTGCACGACGGCCGGGAGACACCCACCGAGCGGGTTGACCTTGTTCTTCCGCCAGAGCTCCATCATCGCCAGGTTTTTCGCCTGCGCATCGTCCTGGAATTTCAGGTTCAGAGCATCGATTTCGGGCTTGAGCCGACGCATCGCAATCGTGCTCTGAATCTGCTTCCAGGTGAGCGGGAACAGTGCGAGGCGCAGGCCGATCGTGAGCACGATGATCGCAAGTCCCCAGTTGCCGAACGTCACGTGAGCATGAATCCACGCGATGATCGTGACGAGCACTTTGGCAACGGGCGAGAAGGTGCCGAGGTTGATGAGGTCTCCCAAACGAGGCCAGCCGCCGGCTGCCCTCGCGAGCACGTCGCGTTCCTTCGGGCCAAAGAAGGCGATTTGGCGGTAGGTCGCTGACTCGCGGGGCGCGAGCGTACGGGGCAAATATGCGAGTCGTGCGTGATAGATGTTTCCCGCTTGGTCGTCGTCGGGCCGTTGGCTCGCGCCGTACCATTGCTCCGCCAGGATGCCGCACGCTGGCTTCTCCGTCCCGCTTCCGGGATTCGCTTCCAGCGGGGTGAGCGCCTGCGCGAAGTAGTAATTGGCGATCGCCGCGTACCGATCGTCGAGAGGTTCCTCGAACCAGAACGGTGGAGTTTTGAAAGCGTCGTCGTCTTTGGCCTTGCGCTTGACGTCGCCGTCGCGGGCGCACTCGAGGTTCGTCAGAAATGGCGATACACGCCCGAGCCGGCCCTTCACCTCCGCGTTGGTGCGCCAGGCGAACGCCTCGATCGTCGTCGCGTGCCGTTTCGGAACGTCCGCCAAATTCGTCACCGTCGTGTCGACGTTGAGCTCGAAGGGCCGCTCGCTCGCCGAAAGGCTCTTCACGATGAGAACGGTGTCGTCTTCATAAATGAAGCGGCAGCGCGTCGTCCCCTGCTGCTCGACCTTCCAATCGAATCGGTCGTATTTCACTTGCTCGTCGGGCGAAGCCGGCTCGCCCGGGTTCGCTCGAAAGGTCGTTCTCAAGTTGCGCCAGCGCTCGATGTCCGGCGTCGTCGACATGTCTCCGGCCTGCGTGCCGGCGTAGCGAGCATCGGTCAAAAAGAAATGGGTCAGCCCAGCGCCGCGCGACGAAGCCTCCGCGCTAAAGCGTTTGCCTGCGATGGTGCAGGTGGTGCCTGGCGGTGGCGGCGCAGGCAGCGGATGGCCTGGTACGGCGTCGATCACGTCAGGCGCAAAGCCCGGGGCGTCGACGAAGCGCTGGGTGGGAAAGTCCTGGGTTTGCGGACCCGACTTTCGACCCACCAAAAAATAATAGCCACCCACCGCGATAGCGGCGTAGACGATCCAACGCAGGAGCGAATTGCGATCCATGAGATCTCAGTCCGCCGCGTGCGCGCGTAAGGCGGCCTCGGGTGGCGGTGAAGGGTGTGAGCTCGAAGTGAGCCGGGGCGAAGGGGGAGGGTCGTAGCCGCCGGAATGAAACGGGTGGCACTTACACAGCCGGCGGATCGAAAGCAAGCCGCCGCGGACGATGCCGTAGCAGTCAATGCATGCGGCGGCATAGTGCGAACACGACGGCTCGAAGCGGCAGGCCGGCCCGAGCACGCGGGAGAGCGTTTGCTGATACACGCGAATGAGCGCAATCACCATGCGAGCGATCATGGTTTTTGGGTCCGAATCATGTCGTCGAGCCCAGGATGGTCCGGTCCCTGCGCGCGCGCCAGCGCTTCCGTAGCGCGCTTTTGCAAGTGCCGCTCTACGGAGCGCCACTCCGCGCGAACGGCTGCCAGCTTGAGCTTCTGCGCGCCCGGCCGGGCGATCACGACCACGTCGATGCCCGCCGGGATCAGACCGGACCACGTTCGAAAGCACTCGCGGCACAGGCGTTTGACGCGGTTGCGCTCGACCGCGTTTCCGACTTTCCGCGAAACCACGAGCCCGATGCGCGACGCTCCCAACAAGGGTCCCGGGCTCGACTGGGCGGCGAGCAGGAGAATGAAGTGCCCGGTCGTGACCCGGCGCCCCATACGCTGGGCGCGGACGAACTCGGCGTGTCTCCGCAGTCTCCGATGGCGATCGAACGCGAGCGCCATCAGAGTGCTCGCGCCGCGATCACTTCTTATAGATGGTCGGAACGAGGCGCTGCCGGCCCTTGCGGCGGCGATTGGCGAGAACCTTGCGGCCGCCACGGGTCGACATGCGGGCGCGAAAGCCGTGCGTGCGCGCCCGGCGAACGTTGTGGGGCTGATAGGTACGCTTCATGACGGGTCGATCTGGAAGGGTTTCGCAGGAGAGCACCTCGACCCAATCCGGTCAAGTATCGTGGCCGACAAATGCGGACAGGGCTTGTCGTCGAAGGTAGCCGTCGCGGCCTCAAAAGCGCGTCCCCGCCGGCAGATCCTCGCGCTCGGGGCCACGGTCGCCCGGCGTTTTGACGTCCGCGTTCCGCCCGCGCCCTGTTCGACTGGGGTGCGATTGTTCTACTGTGCTTGAGGTGCCAGCGAAATCGACGCCGCCCTCTCCAACGGCCGCCAGGACGGCGTACAGCCATTGCTTCGGCGGGGCATTGCTCGCCTTCGCCGCCGTCGCTCTGCCGGCTCGCGCGCAGCAGCAAACGTTCCACCTCGATCGGCTCGAAGTTCCGGGAGCCCCTGACGACGGCGTTGTGATCTTCCGCCCGGTCACGGAGGACCGGCCCACGTTCTACGCACAATTGGCCTTGGGTTTTTCGCTCGATCCCCTTCGCACGAGCGACATCACCAAGAACGAAGCCGCTCTGCACGCGTCTGCACCGGACGTCGTCACGACCCAGCTCTCGACCTATCTGTCGGCGGGGATCGAGCTCTTCGATCGGATGACGGTCGGCGCGACATTTCCTGCCGCTTGGATAGAAACAGGCAACCAGCCCAACTACCCGGTCGGCATCTTCGGCGGCAATACCGCCCCGACCGCGTTCTCGACGACCGGGCCTGCCGTGGGCGACACGCGGATCGACCTGCGCTTCGTGGTCTGGCGAAGTGACGTCGCGGCCCTCGGCGCCCAACTCGGCGTGTTCGTTCCGACTGGGGCAGGATCGTCGACGAACTTCGGCGGCGATGGCTCTCAACTCGAATGGATGCCGATGGTGTCCGGAGAGTGGACGCCTCGGAGATTTCCGTTGCCGTTGACGTTCGTAGCGAATACCGGGTTCGACTTCCGCCACGACAATTCCATCAACGATCCGGTCGGGCACGGCGGTGTGCCAAGCGGTCTCGGCATAGGCGATGAATGGCGTTGGGCGGTCGGAGCCTTGATGCCCGCCATGTCGCGCCGCGTCCGGCTCGGTCTCACGATATTCGGGCAGACGGGAATCAAGAGCGACTCGGTCATCGGCAACACCGCATTCACGGCTCAAAACACCCCCATCGAATGGAACGCGGAGGGTCGGTTCAAGCTCCCCTCATTCTTCGAGCTCGGTCACTGGTTCGCCGGGGCAAGTGTCGGGACGCGCATCACCGGAGGTTATGGCGCCCCGGATCTGCGGGTGATCGCCCTGATCGGCATGAGCTTGCCCATCGAGGAGTCAAAGGCGACGTCGCCGGAGGCGCGGCTGCGCGAAAGCATTCGCGGCTCGCTGAAGGACACCGACGGCGACGGCATTCCGGACGAGCTCGACGCGTGTCCGACCGAGCCGGAGGACCACAAGGACCCCGATCCGATGGACGGGTGTCCGAGTTTGCCCGATCGCGACGGCGACGGCATCCCTGACGAGTACGACAAGTGCCCGGACGAGGCTGAGGACAAGGAGGGCGTCGAGGATGCCGATGGTTGTCCGGAGCGCGACTCGGACGGCGACGGGATTCCGGACGCGAAGGATGCGTGTCCACGGGAGCCCGGCGAGCCGGATCCCGATCCCAAGAAGAACGGCTGTCCCAAATTCATCCGCTTGGAGGGCTCGGCAGTTCGCGTTTTGCAGCAAGTGCACTTCCAGACGGCGTCGGCCACTATCCTGCCCGACAGTTTTCCGATGCTTCAAGAAATCGCCCAGCTGCTAAAGGCCAATCCGGACATCAAGAAGGTGCGGATCGAGGGGCATACGGACAATCACGGCGCAGCCGCCTACAACCTCGACCTGTCCAAGCGCCGCGCTGCCAGCGTGCGCGAGTGGCTTGTCGAGCACGGGATTGAGCCGGGTCGTTTGGAGAGCGAAGGATATGGCCTCACGCGGCCGATCGCGTCGAACGACACGGACGACGGTCGTGCTCAAAACCGACGCGTCGAGTTCAACATCCTGCAGCAAGGCGCGGAGGGGGGTCACGGCGGTTCGTCCCCCTAGAGCAGAGCACCGAACCTGTCGGCTCCCGTCGGCTTTCTGCGGCGATGCCGTCTCTCGCGGCGTTGCTCCTCCTCACCGTGCTGCAGCATGCTCGTGGCCGCGCCTTGTGAGAGGCCAAAGGCCTTGAAGTCCTCGGTCCGCCACCCTGTTCCGCGCTCTCGCGTGCCGTGCGCGGCGCTCGTTCTGGCCGTGGCGTCATCGGCGAGCGACGTCATGGCCGAGGGCGATTCGGCCGACGGCGCTCCGCCGCTCCCTTGGGCGACTGTTTCGTCGTCGCCCGTGCCCGTCGACGATGCTTCGCTCGACGATCTCGAGCGCCAAGCGTTGCATCGATGCGGGCCCGGCGACGCCGGGCTCGTGGCCACCGCGCGATGGATCGTGGCCCAGAAGCTGCGGGCACCGATGCCGGAGCTCGATGCGATCGCATCCGCCCAACGCGCATCGGGCGAGCCTCACCCCTGGTCTCGGGCGTGGGCCGAAACGGCGCGCGTTCTGTCGCCGACCGGAGCGCTACGGGGACTGGATGAGTGGCTCGGCCAACGGAGTCGAAATGCCTTGCGCCGGTGTGGGGCCGCGACGGGGGCCGGACCGGGCGGCACGCGGACGCTCGTCGTAGTCGCCGTCGACGCCCTGGCGGACCTGACCCCGCTGCCGACCCGGGTTCGAGTGGGGCAGTGGCTCACGGTGAACGGCCGGCTCCGCACTCACGCGGGTGGAGCCAAAGTCATCGTGCTTGGGCCAAGCGGAGCGCCGCAGCCGCTACCGACGTCGTTCGACGGGGCGGTGCTCCGCGCTAGCTTCGCGCCCGACCGGGCCGGCGAGTTTGCTATCCAGGTGATGGCTGACTTACCGACGGGCCCGCGCCCGGTGCTCGAGGTAAGCCTCTTCGCCGACGTCGATCCGCCTCGACGCCGCTCGGATGCGGCTGCACCTGGGGAGGATCGCGCCGCGTCTCTGTCGGATGACGCCGCGATCGCCGAGATGGTCGGGGCGGCTCGCTCGTCCGCCGCGCTTCCGAGCGTCGTTCGCGACATCCGTCTGGACGCCGTCGCGCGCGACCACGCTCGTCGGATGGCAGAAGGGCAAGAGCTCGCGCACGACGTCGGCGACGGTGACCCGATCGATCGCATGCGTGGGGCTGGACTCGAGGCGCACGACGCCGGCGAAAATGTCGCCCATGCCCGCAACGTGGTCCTCGCTCACCGCGCGATGTGGGCCAGTCCATCCCACCGCGCGAACACCCTACGCAGGGAATTTGACCGTGCCGGGTTTGCCGTGGCGCGCGACGAGCACGGCGACGCGTGGGTCGTCGAATTGTTCGCAGGCGGGCTACGGTGACCCCCCCGGCTGTTCTCGGAGGGCGCCGACGTTTCACCGCCCCAAGCGCGAGCGCCTGCGTTCCGCCCGATATCCGATCGCGATGCCTGCGCGCAGTCCGAGAACGAACGCAGCGATCACGACCAGGGCGACGTCGAGGGCCGGCAGCATCAGTTGATCGTGAAGCTCTTACGGACCTTGAAGGGACTTCCGCCGAAGGCCGGGACGCGCACGCCGCGGAAGCGGGACGCGACGCAAGCCCCCGTCGGGGTTCCCTCGAACGGCGGCCCGTCGATCACCGCCGATTGAACGCTTCCCGCCGGCAGGAAAGTGACCAGGACGTGGCCCGTGCCAGACACGTCGCCCCGCTTGCACGACTGGGCACTCTCGGCAACAGCGCCCAGGCGGCCTTTGGCTTCGCCCATGTTGAACGGTTGATCGGATTCGGCCGTGGCCGCTGAAGCGACTTTCACCGTGGGCGGAGCCGCCTCTCTCGCACTCGGTGCTCTCGCTTCCTTGGTCCCTTTCGCCTCGATAGCACGAGGCGGCGGCTCTTCCTTCTTGGACGCCGCGGTGGCCTCCCCCGCACCGGTGGGTTCCGCACTGGCGACGGAAGTCGGTGCTGTCGCCGGCGGGGTGGGTAACGCCGCTGGCGGGGCGGCGGCTTGTGGCGCTGACGCGCTCGCGCTTGCCTTTTCGGGATCGGCGGCTTGGGCGCTCTTGTGCATCAGCTGCATGGCGCCGCCGACCGCGACGACGACCAGCAGCGCGCCTACGCCGAGCGCGATGGAGATGAGGCCAACGCGGCCTTTGATTCCCCCCGGCGCCAGGCTGCCCGTGCTCGCGTTCCCCGAAGCCTCGAGGGCCGGGGCCGACAGAATCGGCGCCGTGAGAGCCGGCGTAAAGCCGGCCGAAAGATTCATGATGTCGTCGAGGCCGCTGCTCCTCTTCGGTTGGTCGGCGCTCGAAAATCGCGCACTCAACTGGCGGATGTCGATGAGGCCAGACGCCTCCGAGTCGACCCGAGCGACGCCCGGTGGTCGGTCGCTTTTCCCCGTCAAAGTCGAAAGCGAGAAGAGAACACTGTTCTCGTTGCGTGCGCCCGTCAGCTTCTGCGCGTCGTCGTGCTCGTGCGGCTGCGGCAGCCTCGCGGGGGCGCTGGTCATCACCTCGTCTTCACCACCGGCCCGGGCGACCGCTCCAAACAGATCGGCGACGGGCGCACGGCCGCCGGCACGCCGCGCAGCGAGAGGCGTGGGGGCAGGGCCTTCCGTGGCCGTTGAAGTCCCGTGATCCGCCCACCGGCCGTGCTCGGCCGCTCGAGCCGCACCGGCGTCTAAGGACATCGCGACGTCCAGCACATCGAGCACGGGCCTCGAGGCCGCTCGCGCTGCTCCTCGGCAAGCCGCTTGCAACCCGGGAATTTCGCGGACCGGCGCCCAGTCCGCCATCCCGTCCTTCCAGCAGTACGTTTCGTCGTCGACAACGCCGGCGACAAAGGCGGCGACGATCTCGTCTTCCTTCATGTTTCGCTGATCGCCCTCCGCCACGTTGACGGTCCAGTCGTCGTGCGATGGGTCGAACGCAGCGCCGGCGCCGTCCGCCAGATGGCCTGGCGATCCTGCGTCCGCGGACGGGTCCGCCCCATTGACGACAATCGTGGATCCGCACTTTTTGCAGCGTATCTTGACGATCTTTCCGAGGACTTTTTCGTCCGCGATTGTGTATTTGGCCTGACACGCCTGGCACGTGATCTTCATCGGGACGTCGGAGTTTACGTTAACACGACGGCGAGAACACGACGACCAAGCCGTTGTCAGTTGAGCAGGACGAGCTGCGTGCCGTCTTTGCCGCAGAACGCCGCAGTCCCATCGAATCGCCCCCCGCACGTGGGACAGATCTTGCCACGCGCGGACGCTGGGGGCGTGTGGAGCATGGCTGCTGGTACGAGATCGTCTCCGTCATGTGGGCAGGTTCGCACTCCTGGGTTGTATCCCCTATGGCAAGTCGGACAGATACCGCCGACGGGCCCGGCCGCAATGTCTTCGTGGCCGGCTACCGACACCAGTCGATTGGCGTCGAAGGGGCAATACGTAGAACCGGTCACAAACTCGCGGTGGCAGGATGGACAAAAGAGGGGGCCGATCGGCCCGATTCCCGCCGCAGCTGCATCCGCCGTCGCCTGTTGAGCTCGAGCCACGCTTTCGACGTGCGCCCGTGCTTGGGCGGCTTGACGCTCGTCGCGCTCTCTCTTCAGACGGTGGTACTCGCGCATTCGATCCGCGTGACGCGCCTGGGCTGCCCGCTCGATGCGGCGCGCTTTGCGCCCGCGAAGCGCCCCGAACGCCGCGACGATGGCCAAGATCAGCGCCAGACCCGTAACGATCAAGATGAACAGGATGCGTCGCTCTCGCGCTCCGTCTTGGGTTCTGGCCCCGGACGCGCCGAGTGATGTTGTCGCCAACGCGACGACCGATGGTTCGTCGCGTTCGCCGTTGGGGTCAAGGCCGGACTGGGCGAGCAGAGCCTCGAATTGGGCCGCAGAAGTGACTTCCACGGATGCTCGCGCACTTCGCCCGGCCGCCGTCGCGATCACGTCGAACTTCGCGTCGCTGACCGAGCCCAACGGGACATTCAGGATTCCGGCCAAATCGATCGACGGTCTCAGCTCCGCTGTCTTGCCGTTTTCTGCGCGGGGTGCGCCGACCGACCACTGGATGACCGTGTCCGTAGGACAGCCGTTCGCGTCGAGCACCCGAGCGCGGAAGCGGTAGTTGTCGCCGAGGCGCAGAAGCTTGCGGGAGGGTCTCACCTCGAGTCGAGCGGGCTCGCCTGGCACGTCGCACGGCTCTTCGGGCGATGCGGGTGGGGGACTAAGGCCCGTGGTGCGCTCGTTGCGGGTAAGAGCTGCGGCACTCGCCAGGGGCGGTACAGGCTGAGTCGATGTGCGCGCAGCGGGGAGGGCTTCTTGGGCGGGGGCAAGGCGCGAGAGCGAGGCGGAGCGGGTCACGTCCGCGACGCAGTGGGCGCCCTTGATGTTGAACTCGTAGCGTCCCGTCTCGGCCATGGCGACGGAGCCTGCGCCTGCGCCGGTGAAAAAATAAGCCGTGTTGACCACGGCGTGTCGCGCATCGCCAGGCGGCGTGGCGCAGCGCGTTCGCCATGTGCGCCCGTCACTCGAGTGCGTTTCGGCCGCCAGCGTCGGCATCGGGTCGACGCATCGATCCGTACGCAGAGATTGGCGTCCGACGGCAATCGTGATCTCGCCGTGATCATTTCGGAGCGTCGCCTCGCCGCCCGGCAGCAGGGTGCGCGACACGGGCGGGGGTCCGCACGCCCCGCTCCATTGTTGCACGGTAAACGTTTCCGCAACGGGCGTCATGGACCAGGCTCCGTCGAACGCAAATCCGTCTGCGCTGTCGGCGTCCGACCGATCCGCGCAAAACATGAACGCCAGTGCGAAACAAGTCGCAAGAGCACCGAACTGCCGAAAGTTCACGTGAGCGGGTGCCGAGCGTAGCAGAGTCGCGTCGTCGATTGGCCAATTGAGGGATCCATTATGGTAGGCTCGGCTGCGCTTGGAGAAGAGGCACATTCCGGAGCACCCTGCGCGACGGTTTCCTCCGACGGTGGGCGGTCGCGCACGGCTCATTCGGGCCGGAGTCGCGGTCGGCATGGCGTCCGCCGCTCTGTGGCTATGTCCGTCCCGCGCGCTCGCGCAGTCGACCCCCAATGCCGTTACGAACGGCAATGGGTTCGATACGCACCTCTTTCGCCCGGCGATGGACTCGAAGGGGCTCTTCACCGTCGACGGCACGGACGTGCTCGGGGCAAAGGAGTTCAGCGTCGGCCTCGTCATGGACTACGGGCATGCCCTGCTCCGGACGCCGGGCGGCGGGCAGCTTATCGACCACTCATTTCAAGGAACACTTCAGGGCAACTACGGCATCCTGAATCAGCTCGTGGTCGGTCTCGATGTGCCCATCGACCTCGAATCCGGCGGCGCGACGACCGATCCCGAATACATCAACCTGTGGAGTTCACAAAAACTCGCATTCCAAGGCATCGGGTACCTCGGCGCGCATGCCAAATGGCGCATCACCCGGGTGGAGCGAGGCTTCGGCGTCGCCGTGGGGTTGCAGCTGGGCGTCGGTCTGGGGGACGCCGCGGCCAATGCGGCTGCCGACCCCGGGTTCTTCTATTGGCCCTTGCTGATGTTGGAGAAACGGTTTGGGCGGACGGGCCAGTTTCGGATCGCGCTCAACGGAGGCTATAGGGGGCATTCCGCGAGCACTACGACATTGCCGCTGCGCCACGGCACTTTCTCCGACGGCAGTCTGTTTACGTACGGTGGCGGCCTGAGTTTTCGGCTTCTCGAGTCGGTCGATCTTGTCGCAGAGACATACGCCACGTATCTGCTCGGGGACGCGGATCCAGGCGTCAAGATGAGCAACGAAGTCGTCGGCGGGCTCAAGCTCTTCGTCGAACGCAAC